>Ga0157363_1003778_pt1 | contig 13790 bp, 6 predicted proteins | sample AttsexASBM1_FD_111477 | JGI IMG/M metagenome (GOLD analysis project Ga0157363, IMG submission 111477) | Fungus gardens microbial communities from leaf cutter ant in Ribeirão Preto, State of São Paulo, Brazil - Atta sexdens ASBM1 | ecosystem: Host-associated > Fungi > Mycelium > Unclassified ...
AAATATAATGTAAAAGGAATATAAAATTCCAAAATAAAGTAAATTTGTGTAAACATAATTTTTCGCAATTTGCAATGTCATTTATCCTATATGATATCTTGTCGGCGTATACATTTGTTCATACTACTTGATATTGCAAGAGGAACGAACGTAAACATAATCGCGAAAATAAATTTACTTTCGCGTTATATTGACATTTGATTAGTCTCGTTTATGCTTTTCGCTGAGATCTACATAAGTATTAATTATTCCTAATTGACTGATCAGATTTTTACGATTATTACACGGATCTTTTTCAAGGATATCGAAGAGAAATCCGAATCTGTAATAATAAATAAATATAATTATAACGTTTGTAGAGATCGCACTTTAATACAAAATATCATAAGAAGTCTTGTTTTATTATATTTATACTTAAATTCCTAGATTTTTATGTAAATCGCGATAACGATGATAAAAATTTAAAAAAAGAAAATGGGAAATGTGAACGTTCTTTCTTTGGAAATGAGTTTGTAGGATGTTCTAGTATTGAGGTGAATGGAATTGTTATGTTATAGATTGTGAAATCAACGTTTGCTTGTGTGTACAAATCCCGCGTAAGCAACGGTGATTCTTGTCAGAAAGATTACGTTTTTTAAGAATAACCTTTTGTGCTCCGCGGATTGCATTGATATCTCACAATATTTCTGCGTGTGCATGGCTGCTCCTCATTCGCCGTAATTGTACTAAATGTGCTTTTACAGTCATCACGCATGTCTTGGCAATGAAGTATATAGTTTGTCTCAAATAAATCCATGATCTATCTTAATCTTGCCTGCAATTACTATGATTAAATCTCAGTAATGCGATCATTAGGTTGGCGTCAGTGTGACCCCGATAAGTAAAGGGTATCGCAATTTTATGAAAACAAAAATTCGAAAATAATTGTATTTATTGAGATAGAGAAAGAACGAGAGAGATGTTTCCTTTGATGAAAAAATGTGGTGAAAACGTCTACATAAAGTCTACGAAGATATCAGAAAAGGTTAAAATAAATCTTTATTTTTTTCTGATACTTTGTGACATATTTATATTTTATGATATAAAGAGAAAAAAATTCAAAAATGCTTTTGATAGAAGGCTAAGATCTTATTACTTCATATAATAATTCAAAAATGATTGTATCTACATTGAGAACGAAAATATCCTAAATTTAACAAATATTTATTTGTATAGTACCAACTAAATATTTGTTAAATATAAAAATATATATTTATTTGGTACAAGAAACATTAATTTGACAATCATTTCTTTTTATTAAGTAAATATTTATTGTAAGTAAATGTTTAGTTGGCAGTATTCAAATAAATATTTATTTAAATTTAGGCTATTTTTTGTCAGTGTAGATACAATCATTTTTGTTTCCCAAATATTAAACTTCAAAATACGAGTACAAGATTTTTTACAATGAGTTGAAAGATCTCCCTTTATATTTTATAAAAAAGCTAAATAATGGAACCGCTGTAACTTTTGACAGCGTGTATTCGATATATTTTACTCGTAAAAATCAAGTAGAAATGTCAAAGTTAAAAGATAAAAAAGAATTCCTGATTTTCCCGACAATAAGGTAATATCTTACGGCACTAAAATACCTAGTAATTTTTTATAAAAACTAAGAAAATATACGATCCTCAGGCTATCGATAGAAGCGCATTCGGAGGAAATCTACTGCAACTGTATCTTCCACCCTTACCCGGTCACCCTTCATACTACAATAATGAAAATCCCCTTGTACTTTTGTGAGAATATAATTTATGAGTCATTTGTATCTCAAGCATGTGCGTCCGCTCTTGCAACAATGACATCTCTAGAGCTCTTAGTCGCGACTTTTCATTTCAGCTTTGCACGAAACAAAATTCAATCCCTTCTCTCCTTTCTCTCGCTCTCTATCCTATCATACCTTTTGGGCGGAGGCCGCGATGATGATGATGACGTAAAAGGATACGGTGCCAGGATACGCACTCTCATGCAGACAAGCAGGAGGACGAGCAGAGGAGGAATGCGTACATCCATCGGTTAACATGACGGTGGTGGTGGTGGATACGTGGCGCCCACCAGAGAGAGCCGATCCGCTCTCGCTCTTTCGCAGGCTCCATGAAGAACGGGGGGATAGGAAAGAGTAGAGGGTAGGAAAGAGGCGAGGGGGATGAGAGAGTGCTAGAGAGAGAAAGAGAGAGAGAAAGAGAGAGCGAGCCCGTGGTATAAATGTAGCCCGCGCGAGTACCACCAATCATTCGCCCTCTGACCTCGAAACTCTCAGAGCTCTTTCTGATCTCTTCTGGCTGTTTCACGGTACCAAAACGTACCCCCTGCTACCAACCACCACACGACGAGAATCATCCCCACTACATCCACTGATCGCCCGGCGATAGTCGTCATTCGTAACGAGATCCGCGACTTGTGAAGAAGAAGAAGAGAAGACTAAAAGCGGGCCCCGAAGACTGACGGGATCAGTGCTACCGTGATTACACAGCTAGAGACAACAAAGGAAAAAGTTTCATCAGCAAGATGACGGTCGTAAGTATTGTTCATGAATAATTAAAGTCATTGACTAATGTATACTCTACCAGTTGAACGCACTTTCTTTCTCTCCGTTTTTCCTTCTTTTTCTTTTTTTAATCGCATTTTATATCTCATTTTTTTCTCTGAATGGAAATTTGTAAAGACCGGCTCAGTTGAATGTTTAAACGTAAACGATATCGATTTCTTTTGTTTTCTTCTTTTACTAACAGCATAACGAAGCGAGGAAAAATTTATTCTCGTAATCGTGGTAATTACTTTCAATTTATTTTTGACAATTGAAAGTAATTTTCGCGAATTAGAGAATAAAAAGTGTGAATATTTCGCAGACGGGAAAAATTTTTAGGCCACGCAAAAAAGTGCGATGTTTCTTGTATTCTCTATTTTTTTAGACGGCTTCCGCGTTTTAAATTTAATAAATAAGATTACAGAACAATTTGTTAAAACACTCGCGATTTAGTAACGCCGGTTATAAAGGTATCGGTACCAAAAAGCTATAAAAAGCTTGATGGAGAAAAGTTCGGGAAGCCGCTTGTTTATGGAAGATTACCTAGTCGTCGATCATTGTGGACCAGACGCAGGGTGCTCGGGATACGTTTTCGAGTTTTAGTTTCGTATTCGCAGCGAGATAGCAATTGAAACCGAGGACGGAAAAGTACATCTCGTTCCCCTGATGCACCGTAATGTACATTCGCGTGAGATGTATGTGTTTTCGCAAAATTTCTGAATTAATATTATCGAGCTACCACTCGAGTATATCGATGCCGTTCGATCCAAATTATTTTCGCAATAACAATAAGAGAAAGAGAGAAAGAAAGAAGGTAGTTCCTCAATAAAAATTTAGACGCGAGATTTTCAAATTGATTTCTATTCCCGCGATGACGCACAAAGTTCGTATTCTACCTATTCATGTTCGCATCCACGAGGACGCGTTAAAAATGTTGAAGTATTTCTTTCTCTTTCAGCATTTAACACACTGATATTTACAAATGATAAATTTTGAGGATAATAGAAGTACTACGGAATCTCAAATTAAAATAAATCTATTCTTTGCATAAATATATTCTTTGCTCGGATATTTCTTTGCATCGAGTTTGTGATCGAAAGAGTTACATTAAAACGGTTCTGTCATGGGGTTTACACTTTTTGCGAATTGAGTCATGTCAAAAGTAAAAACTGACATAAAATGGATATTGATTGAGCCAGGCTTCTGACAATATGTGTCATCGCGTTCGCAGCAACAGTTTGTCGAATAGGCTACAAGTTTGACATATCGTTGTAGCAATGTGTTCTATGGTATGTGAAATATGTCAAACAGGCCATACTGTGAAACATGACATCGTGAACATGTTAAACTGAATAAAAAATGACGAATAATTTATTATAAAAATATTATATTATATGGTTCGATAGAATGAAATTTAAAAAAATGACGAATTATTATCCAATTAGAAATGTAGTATATAGCATTTTAGAAAAAACATCACATTTTGAAATTTATGATATAAAATAATATAACAAATATATTATTTATAATTAAAACCTTTGAGGCATCTTTGAAAAATATCATCTTAAAAATTTGCATTATATCAACTATTACGTTGTGATAAAATTATATTAATAAAAATATTCAATGGAGTTGTAAATAATTATTTACTTACTAAATTAACTTTATATTTATAGTATTGTCGAGAGTTAGTCACGCGTTACGCTTTCCAAGCATTTTGCAAGAGGAAATCTACTTTTATCATGAAAATCTCGTTCGCGTTTCTTGGTCACGTATCAGAACTGTAAGTTAGTTTTGCGAGTTGATATACTGTATGTGTATTGTCAAGTAGAACTAACGAACCGCGTATACATATCAAAGGACAAATGTAACTGTTGCGGATGCTGGAGACATTACGTCTGGTCCTAGTAGTCGCCAGAGAATGCATAAAGTTTCTTTATTCGCTGCCAGTTAGACACATATGTATATGATGACCGTGAACAAAAGGGGATTTCGTGATTTTGTGATAAGTATTTTCATTTAATGTTAAATTCTGACGATACTCTCTTTACCAAGCCAAGTTTTTCTTCTAGGATAATAATTTCTTAAATGCTTCTACGTTAATCTATTAATCGTAGAATGTTTCTATTGCGTGTGTTATTATCGGTGCAAGTCAAACAGTAAACTAAATTAAAACGATAAAACATCTAACGATGTAGGCGCAATAAACAAAAATGGATCAATTTTACGATTTGGCGTGAAGTAATAATACTCTATCCTGGCTGAGATAGAAACAAAAAACTCGAAAACATTTTTTTAGAAAAAAAAAAACATTTTGACCGACATTTGAGAGGAAACAATTTCTGACCGAAGCGAATGGACATTTTTACTAAATATCATCCTCTCTTATCTTTTATTTCTGATATTACCGTCACATCACATGTATAAAATTTTGTACAAATAATTCGTATTTACGGGAATTATCGAAGAACTCACGGGCAAATCCTTTATCGCGGTGAAGCGAAATAGTGTCGAAGGATAGAAAAAGAGAAATATCTCGTGGTAATTAATGAATGAAGGATCACGAGGAACGGGCATTCCCCGCCACCACGAGACTTCGCGTCGTGATGATAAAACGGGGAAAAATGAATTGATGGATGACTCGGTGACGATTGGTGACAATTCGTGATAGAGCAGGAGGGGAGCGTTGAAAGAAGCGTGTACAAAGACGCTTTTTGTGTGCCACCAGACGGAGAGACGCCACGACGTCCCATATCCAAGAGCGAACAGTCCGCTGGACCGTCTCGTTCTCCCCCTTCCCCCCCTCCCCCCTCCGCGTGCACCCTTTTCCAGCGTGGGGGGTTTCACACTCCGTTACACTATCCTACCTCACTTCCGATTCTAGCTCATTTCTCTCTCTCTCTCTCTCTCTCTCTGCTCGATCTTACCTTTTTTTCCACATCTCTTTCGTTATTTGCCATGTCATGCTTGGTCGTTTTTCTTCTCCCTCGATAACGCCTACATAAATACGTATCGTTAACTCGCTAATAAAACCGCGATTGAACGAATCTGTCGTGATTACTTGGCTGAATTAAATTAGAGGATCATTTATCAGCATCAAATCATTGGGAAAAAACTGCGATAATGTCATTTTTTTTTCTTTTTTTTTTTAAGAGAATGCCGAATAATTGTAAAGTATTTATGAATCGATACAGTAACACGCTTTCTACTTGCTGTACTTGCTATTTCCGCGTCTCTTTGCCCTCTGTCTCTTTTATACACATCAGATGACGTAAGATGTCAGATGAAAGCGTACTTCTATGCAAAAATTGAGAATTCAAACAGAGAATTTCTTTCATTCTCTTCTTTTTTCACTTGCGCAAATGTCGTAGCAAATACGAAGAATGGATTCAAGATAGGGTTGATTGAGTTTTCGATATTTTATAGTGAACGTGCAGGACATATATGATACCGAATAGTATCTTAAAAGTCGATGCTTTGACAATTTTAAATAAAATGGAGGTCGTTTGTGGCAAACTTTTTAAAATTTTGCATTAAAGTTCTTAGAAAAAGCTAACTGCAATCTCTGCTTCTTTTGTCTCTTACATTCTTTTGTTTTCAGCACAAAATTGTTTTTAAATTTCAAAAGGTTTCTAAAATCTTTGTTGGAGGCGGATTTACCCTAGATAGCAAATTGTAACCATTTTGACGTCAATATTTAGTTATTTTGAATTATCGACGACATGTGATTTATTTAAGATCTATTTAAGATATAATAATGACGTTATCTTTTTTATCAATTAATGACGTCATTTATTTACAGCGTCATACTTGACGTCAGATAAAATTAATCGACGATATATTAGTAATGTTATTAGTGATCAATTAATAATATCATTTATGCCGTTAACAATACGAAAATAATGCCGTATTTTCGATGTTGGTTAATATGACGTTATGTAGCTTAATGTGACGTTATGTGACAAATTCATGTCACTTTTACGATGATAGGACGTCAGATTCGTTAAGAATGACCAATTAATTACGTCAAGTAGATATCTTGCTATCTGGGATATTACGCGATAAATTTTAACCCGTGGTTTCTTCTTTCAACGATAATCGTTGCAAAATAATTTGCGATACGTCACGCAAGTAAAGTTCGCACTTATAAGCGCAATTATAAATTACCAAGCGTACTAAAAAAAAAGAGAAAAAAAATCAATTCATTACGCGAGCATAGACATCTAAGAAACGATTAAATTCTTAAGAAAGGAAATGTTATTTTTGAAAACGGAATACGGAGAAAAATTTATTTCTCTGGAGCTCTGTAGGAAATAAACCACCGTGACGACGGAAGATGAGCATAATGGCCTCGTAAATTACACTGCAAAGCGAAACAATATTGGCTGAGATCGCATCGCAAAGAGAAAAATGTAATTGAACTTATGCGGCGCGGAAAATCTTCTTGACGTAACCCCCACGTGAAACATTGGCATTTAATACCGCGAGTAAGCCTGAATACCGTACGAAATTGTATCAATTTCCACATACGCAATGTTTTGCTTTATAAATCCACTTTTGCGGAGCGCGTGTGACTTCATCATCATTAGCATGTACAAACAGTGGATAAGGTTCCCTCACAAATAACGAGTATTCCTATGTTCATCAATCTGTCGACCTTGGTAACTGATATCGCCACAAAGAAATAATAAAGGGGTGAATATATTAAGCGCGTAAAAAACAACCCTCTGTATATATATATATATATATATATATATATATATATATATTTTATATTGAAGTCTGCAGACTTCGGAGAAAAAAATTTCGATTATAATATAAAAAAATGCAACCGTAAAAAAAATTAATTTTTATGGCTATACTTTTAGTTTCCATTTATGGAAAAATCGTTAAATTGGTTATCAGCATATTCTGGGATGTTATCAAAGAAAAAAAAGAATCAAGTTTTCTTAAGATATCATAATGAAATGTAAGTAAAATTTGAATTGTAAATTGATAATAATGATAAGTCTAAATATCAAAAAGAAATTTTTGTCCCTCTGTAGAATGTCAAATTTAAATGCGAATGCATTTAAATGTGTCTAAATAAATCCTCTTAAAATCCTCTTAAAATCTCTAAATATGACGACAATATTTGATCTATCTTAATGTCATATTTGATTATTCGTCGAATTATTCATTTCCAAATATATGCATTATTGTTTACAATTCATTTGAATCCTGCATGCAAATTGTTGTATATGATACTGTTTACGGTGTACCTAATCAGACTGACTTTCGATAGTACTTAATTAAATGATAGCTTAATGAATTTGTATAGGACCGAATTTATATTAAGCTTTTTCAAGTGCTGCTCATTTCGAAATTATCGTGCCATATTATATATTAATATGATGCGATGAGATGGAAAACATAATAATGTTAATTATTTACCAATATCTTTTATATTTAGGTCGATTCTCTTTAGGTCGCGGTTTTACATGTTTGATTTTGTAACAATTTTTTTAAAATACAAAAAGCGAGTCAGGCGCAATAGACGTAACAATTTATTACTTGATACAATAACTAGGAAAATATACGAAGAAAAGAAATTAATAGCAGAAGAAGGTTGCAATTTTAGCGAATATACTATTATATTTTTTTATAAATTGATAACAGTATCATTGAAACTTAAACCTAAACGCCAGCTTTCATACGATGATTATATTGCCGAAATCATTACTAGTTTACGATCGTATTTCCGCCCGATTCGATAATTGTCGCTTGGACGAATAACGAACATTAAATTATTCGTCAGTGATTGAAAGATATCCATGTACCACGTGTCCATTGTGACCTTTTGACAAAGAACAAATATTCCAAATCTGACGAGATCATCCCACGTGATTTCTGCGTGGCAGCAAAATATTTCGCTAACAAGCTAAACAAGACTGCGGGAATTAAGTCTGCGCTGTTTTCAAAAATGAGATCACGTCCTGTGTAACCAGATTAATAAGGATGAGTGGTCGGCATCGTGCCATCTCAAACGAAGACGAATGCGAATTAAGATTGTCCACGCACAACATGTTGTTTAATAATGAATATCATCCTTAAGGCAGAAGTATCGCAAATATCGTGATTATATCGCGTTAGTTCACGTTTATCTTCGTTTACGTGACTCTATTTGAAGGACCTAATAACGCGGCGTTCTTACAGACCGTGTTATCCCATGACAAACGTCGTTTTCTAATTGAGTTAACAATACATTCATGATACTTGCTTTTGACACTGGATTATCCGCAATCCATATTTCGCTTTGAATCATTCGGATATATTCAAGATAATACAGACGGTAGAACTTCATCAAAATTAATTAACTATGGTTTATATACTTTCTCTAAATTTGTTTTGTAAAGTTAACGATTTTTATATCATGATATAATAAAAAAATAATATATTTAATTTCTTTATTGTAATTTTATTGGGAATTACGATTTTCTTAAGTGAAAAGATGATCTTCGAGATTTACGTGTAATCGAATCGATTTTCGAGTTACGGGAACCGAACCTTATTAAACGAGTAGTAATCCATTTGCATGATTTCCGCAATTACGATGGCCACCAATTAACTAAAATCGGTTGTGTGCGATATTATTATCGTCTGTGCCCCATTGTCGGTACTGTTTACTCTCAGAGAGTGATCTCTTTGATAAATTTTATAATACGCGAATATAAATGATATATTTCATACCTACGTAGATCAAATCATGAAACATAAATGAACGTTGTTTTTAGACACAATATTCCCCATATATTATTTAATAATAATAAGATAAGTATAAGAAGAGATTACTGAAAAATTTTTACAATTTACCAAGAATTCGAAGAACGTTAGCAAAAAAATTTAATAAATATTATTAATAATATTATAAATAAAAATATTATAGGCATCAAAACTTGTTTTTACCGAATATGATCTTCGTTTATTTATGTTGAACATTTCTCAGTCGATTTTCATTTAACAGTGATTATTAGAAATATTTTAGTCAATAGACAAGAAATTGAAAAAAAAAAAATAAAAAAACTTCGTCGAAAAAAGAAATAATATTTTCTGCATTTGCTGTTCTATCGCAGTTTTCTTCAATTTATCAAGAATCTTTTTGTATGAAGATTTAATATCTTCTTTGTCGCGTAGTATTTTTATTGTCTTAAGCGGTAAAAGGCATCCAAGAGAACATACCTGGAGGCGTCGTTAAGAATTATCTTGGTTATCGGAATAACCATTCGTGCTAAATTGTTATTATACAATGAAACTTCTCGCATGATAACAATAAGCAGGAGGCTTTCCAAATATGATGCTTATACCCTTCTATACGAAGCAAAGAGATATAAAATACTATTCATCGATTACAATCAGCTTGAATAATGATCGATCAGAGTTAGATGTTTAATCAAAGTTACTTTAATTAGGTAATTGTAATTTTAGAGGGAAGAAAAAAAAGTTCGGCTGCGTTAGAAACAATTCCTTACACTTTCTTAATAAAGCTTGACATTTTCTGTTAACGCGTCTTATATAATTCCAGCTGAAGCATACTTTGTGTAATTGCTGGATTCTCTTTTACTTTGCTCAGATAATTGTATTTCTCTGAAAAGCAGTACTATAAAATTGCGTGAAAAGAACTGACTGATAGAGCAGCTGATCTGAAAATACGGAACAGAGGAAGAAAAACGAATATCAATAGGTAATGAAATTAAAATATGTTACAGCAAAATAAGAGAAGAAAGTCTAAAATTTCTAGGGAAGTACGCAATTGGAAATGATTTAATTACACAGTACCTAATTGCATATTCGCATACGGTTTCGAATGAGTTTATTAATGGTTTCTTCGACATGGAAACATTCTAACGGACCTTAATCTTTATTTTTTTTGCTTTTTATTTCGCATTTGTTGAATGTGCAGAATTATGGAATGTTTTTTCACGTTTACTATTAACTCAATTTAAAAAATATACACAAAGTTTAATTATCAAAATCTTTTTACTGTGTATCGAAAAATCATTTTTTCAAATTAACACAGAAAAGGAAGTAGTTTCGCATGTTGTATAGATGTACGTCGATTCATAGCGAAGAGAAAAAATTCACGCTCGAGATAATCCATTGTAAGATTAGCAGAAGTTCATGAGATAGAAGGAGAAAAGAAGAAAGAGAAAAAGAGTAAAATTAATACATGCTGCTCGCGAGATGCAACCTATTTATTTATTGATCGATTATAAATGAGTATCAAGAAATAATCTTTTAAAAGATTCCCTAAGAACGAGGGAAATTCATTTTTGTATTCTAAAAATGGTCTTACGAGACGACTCTTTACGATATGTGTGTTACGTGATCGGTGCGTTCAACTTCGTTCAATCGCCAAAGACCGACAATAACGGGGGGATTCGACCAACCATGGAAAAGGCGGTGTATTAAAATAAAAAAGCGGTAAAACATTTTTGTGCAAAAAAAGTCCCGTGGCATCCTTTTATTTTTATTATAGAATTCACTATTATATTTTTCTCTCTGAGCGTCGTTAGCCGAGAAGCTTTCTGCGTAAAATTTAAAAAAAGTATAATAAAATAATAATTCATATTATTAAAAAAAAAATTTTTTTATACACTCCTATTATGAGGATTTTGTTTGCTCAGTTTTTTAAGAAAAAATTTTGAAAGCTTTCTTTCACATAATTTGTGAGGTTGAAGTTCAGCTTAAATTAACAAAGCTGCAATGTTGTTTCACGAATATTTACAATTACACTGAATTTTTCTAATCAGAGAGTTTCTTAATCGGAATTCAGAGATTGTTTAAAGCTTATTTGATATCTATAAATACTTCGTGATAAGGATTCTGTTGCAAGAGAGATCCGAGAGCTCTTCGTTACAAAAGAGGCCCGAAGTCACAACTTGTATAAATATAGATTACATCGTCGCCTAAAGCTAAGTTGCAATCAAATAATTTTCCGATTTGATCACAAACTTTACGCAACGAACAAAGTCCATCGGTTACTCTATTACGTAACGCGAGCAAAACGCTTGCCATCGGTGCTGTTTAGCGCTAAACGTGACTGAACGCGATATTGTTGAATATATGATATCGCGCAAATATTAGACCGATTTACGTTGGAATTGGATAAACGAAATTCAAAATTAGACTAGCTTTGTACATGAAATATGGAACACAGAGTGGCATATGCCTTCAAAATTCATGACAACTTCGCTGACCGACCTTTCCCCTTTGTCGGTACAATCGCGAGCGGAAAATCGAATAAAGTCCAGAAAGCGTGGGCAAACCTTTGCGGCCGTTACAACGAGAGATTCTCCGAGAGAAATATAACACGGCGCTGCAAATTGGTCGACATGAATGGCCATGTTTATTGTGTCATTTTCGCCATGTCGACAAATAAATAACTGCGCGAATATCGATTTCGCACTAAATCGCCAGAAAGAATGGTTGTTATCCGCCGTTCTGTCATGAAGTTTCCAGCAAACGAACTTTGACCTTTCTATCGTTATTCGTTAAGACGAGTCCTTTCTGCTTTCTTGTAAGGATATACTTTTTCATGTCCTGTGAAATCAATTATATTTCATCAGCGGACGATCCATTCTGCTTCTGATTCTGCTTTCAGGAAGAACGCTTCAACAATGTCAATTTGGCTGCGTCGATCTAAATCGGCTTAGCACTGATTGCCGTACTTTACGCTGCAAACTCGTTACGAGTTCATTAAAATTTTGTCGATAACTTCGCACGAATCATTCTTCCTTCGACATTCTTGATATCTTTACGTACTGGCGCGAACACTCTGACCTTTTAAGGGAGTAATTAATAACTTGGGAATTTATTAATAAACGAATGAATTTAAAAGATTTGGAGCAGAATGGAATTGCAAGTGTTTCCCTGTTATAATAATTTCATAATTTTTTGCATGTCGCACGCAGAGATTCATAGGTAATCTTAATTTCTTTACAGACGTTTGTGCAGCGGTCTTTAATTATCTTCGCCATTCTCTTGTGCTATTATCAATCCTGGGTCGGTGCAGTGGATTGCGAGTGAGTGTCATATTCATAAACTCCTTTCTTTTCCTCGTATAATAAGAAAAATGGAATCGTGGATATAAACAAGATCGCATTGCTTGCAGGCAAGAACCCTATAATCCGGCATGTCGAGGTTCACAGGCGAGGAAGCGCCTAACACCCTTGCCAGTCATGCGCTCTTCAAACTGCGACGATGGAGATTGCAGACTTCCCATGAAATTCTTGATCGCGATTCTCGACGTAAGTAAAAGCTTTCGTTACTTGGACTAGCAAAGTTAGAACACAATAAATAAGAGAGAAATAGAGAGAGAAAAAGACAAAGAGAGAAGATGAAAGAAGAGGAATTTAATTTAACTTGTTTCTGTTTTGATCAAATTAGATTTCTTCTCATTTTGCGATATCTATTTCTAAATAAGATACAAAGATATAACTAGTTACAATGTAACAAATAACAATGTTAACAAATTTATTTAAAATTAATTTTTTATAAAAAATTTAGCGGGATAATTAAAATTTGTTGGATATTAAAAAAGTCTAATTTATTAATATCTAAAGATTAAAGATTAAAAAGGATTAAATCCAAAAAAGGATTTAAAATAGGAATAAATTATAAAATCAAATAATTATCTTCTGATAGCAAAACGTTAGCAATTTGGAGTCAAAAGGACAAAACCATGACCATCTGTGTCCTCATTTAGCTATGGATTTGTCGACAAAACCTGCTGACAGGCTATGCCAGTAGATTGGTGGCAGAAATCGAGCAGAATTTGCTCGAATCAGGTTCTCAATCTGTTCTCAATCTGCTGTCAGATTATGCAGATTATGCTTTGTTCGGCTACTAATCTGCTGGCATAGCATGTCTTTGTCATATTTCTGACAGCAATTTGCTGATCATGTCAGATAATACAAATTCTGTGTACAATTTGTTGTCTTTCTGCAACCAAAAATTGATAGCCATATTCAAAATCTGTCTTCGTGTTTTGCTATCAGGATAGTTATACATATCTTTCTTTCGTTTTCGTTTTTCTATTGAAATTTATTCATGATTCGAATTTATAAATTTTAATAAATTTTAGTAAGAATAATATCTTTAGATATATATATAATGAAATAAAATAAATAATTAAATTGATCAAAATAAAGCAAAAACGAATTAATTTTGATTAATTTTGATTAAT
>Ga0157363_1003779_pt1 | contig 13789 bp, 5 predicted proteins | sample AttsexASBM1_FD_111477 | JGI IMG/M metagenome (GOLD analysis project Ga0157363, IMG submission 111477) | Fungus gardens microbial communities from leaf cutter ant in Ribeirão Preto, State of São Paulo, Brazil - Atta sexdens ASBM1 | ecosystem: Host-associated > Fungi > Mycelium > Unclassified ...
AATTTGCAAGTTCGCCAGATATTATCTTTATCAATATTTACATGATATCGTTGATATCTCAAGAAAGAGATGTTCCAAAGATCAGGAGTCACGATAGTATCTTGGCGCCGAGTTTATGCGTTTATAAAAATTAGAGATCGAAGATAATGCGTTTGGAGGTCATAAGTAATTATACAGCACGTTTGTGTACGTTTTTTTCGCTAATTTATCAAACAATAAGATCTTTGGTATTTAAAATTATCCTAGATATTTTTAAACACATGCGTAAAATTAGTGGTGGCTCGTCACGATGACAAGCGTGTCGCGCTGTAACGCAAATTTTCAAGTCGTGTTTGCCTTCGCTTCCTACAAATAAAACTATGAATAAGACGGCGTGGGTGGTGGACCTACGCACATTGCGTGACTATTTTCTACATAACTACACCTGCACAAAATGTGCTGTATTTTGTTACATCAGCAAAATCTTGCCTTGTAATGTAATATTTTTTTAAAGTTATTACATAAGTCGCTGCAACCTAAGAATTTGCCCAATTTTATAAAGTGACGATCCCAATTATCGACTGTTTAAGATTAGAGTGATTTTTATAAAAATTTATTATCCATAGTTTTATAAAATGTATATACACATACATTTCTAAAAATCGTAGATGATGACGTTTATGTAGTAATTAATTTTATTAATTTAATAATTTGTAGACATAATATATTTATATATTACAAAAGGCTTGTACAAGCAATAATAAGATTTGACTCATAATTGCGAGCCTCACTTTATCTCTATAATTTCTTTATAATATTGTACCCGAAATTACAAGATTACAACGTTGCGGCAATCATACTGAAAGATGAAAATTGTACAAGATAATATCTATTGAATCGTTCGCTATATGATTATGCACAGATGATTAAAATTCTCGGAAATGGAAGATCCGTTAGTTTATATGAAGTTGATTATTAAAATAAAGAAATAAAGAAGTGATTCAACGTGTTTAACTAGCGAGATCGAATTTACATAGGATATTTAAATATTTCTGTACGTCTGTAATTTTTCTGTGCTGTAGAAAATACATAAATGCAAATTCTAATTTCTTCTCGCGCAGTAAGCGCAAAGTATGAAGCATATATAGAAGACGGTTGAATCGAAAACAAATTCAATGAATCATAAATCGGAAATGTTTGCGAGTAGTCATTTGCAGCAGGTCGTGATCGTAGAGGTACAATCGAATCTCCCGATCCCGCGTGCCATAGCGTACACATCTCGTTACGGGTGACAGCGTGAGTGACCCTCTTTATATACGCAATAAATCAATTACCGTTTGTTATTAAGAGAAATCTACACTTAATCAAATTATGTTACTTAACCCGAGAGTCACGGTAAGCAAGACAATATTCATGCGATCAGACGCGACGCTCCAAATTTTTTGTTTTGCAGCCACTTAACCGTCCGTGGGATCTCGTGGTTAGTCTCACTCCCATCGATTCTCCGCAGTGTATTGCTAATGCTACGTTTTCTTCAAATTGAAAAATCCATTAGGTACCTACGCGTCACGATTATGATTTCAGGGTATTTAGATATTATAATTACATAAATACAAAATATACACACTCTCACACACAAATATGTTAAAACAGATGCATTATAGAAACAGATAAATTACAAATGATTAATTCAAAGAAAATACTGCGACGGGAACAAAGTATTTTAAATTTATCTTCATGTTTCATACATGTTTTCATATAATGCAGAAATTAGAAATTGCAGTGATATTTAATTATAATAATTTTTTAAAAAGTAGCATCATTATTCAACGGAATAGTATGTATATTTCTGCTTTCTCCTCTTTTATTTTGTTAGTACCTTCTTATAACTGTATGTACAGCTTTCTGCTTTCTTTACATATGTAATGGAAAACAGCGTTTGGTACATTGGTTGTCGGCATCGTAAACAACGCGAATATTGCATCTAGGCACACAACTGTGGTTGGTCGTGCGGCTCTTAGAGCTTAGGGTTTACCTTTCTGTGAAGAGTTTAGTAACGGGGACTATGCCATGCTGCTGTTTTCTCGTTGAGACGAGGCAAGGTCTCGACATTTGCTGAGTCTACTTTGTGCCCGACAGTTTAATACGGCGACGATACGGTTGCTATGTTGCTATGGCAAGCGCGGTTGCATCGTCGATTCGAGCACCCCAGCTTATTCGATAATTTGTAAATCACACAGACATTATCGCACGCGCTACACCACCGCGTCGCTATAAATATGTTGTGAAGATATTGTCACGAAGTGTCATGACCCCGCTACACGGGATAAGAGTTATAAAAATGTATAGAGTGTCGCGGTTCATAAAAATGCGCATAAAACTGAGTGCATGTGATACTCGCGACAGTCATACGAAATTAGCATACATAAACTATTTATGCACAATTGATATTCCAACGCTATATAAATGATCTATTGTGTGCAATTTATCATCAAAAATTGTAGCAAACATGGCAAGAGAATATTCATATCAAGGGGAACTTTGAATAAACAGACTTGATTAAATCTCGCGAAACCCTCGGGCTAAATGTTCATTGTTCAACAAGCGCCTTTCTCGCGAAACATTGAAGGTAAATCCACCGATTGAAACTACGCACAATTTACCGAACGTATTTATTCAGTCGTCAGCTAAATTCATTTTTGTTGGAGATACCATCTGGTCGTTTTTCTTTGTGTATCGTTACCACAATCTTGCACAAAGAAAAGGAGTAATATAATTTAAAATGAGTTTCTATTGCGTTCTTGTTTTAAATTTCAAAACAGGACATTAAATTCATTCACTAAATTCAATGCAGTTTTATAATTTATAATAATAAATAACTGCACAGGAAAAAAATCGATCTTGCTCGATTATTTGAGAGTTAAGATGTTATCGTGCAAAAATGTTACTGTGCATATTTGCATGAATTAATAAATAAATTTCAAGTCGATAAGACAGAGCTATGCTCGAATATGCTCAAAGTAGCAACATGCAGCAATGTTATTTTTGAGACGTTTGAAACAACACATCGTCATCCAGTCATATAATTAGCTACAATTCATATAACGAGGTACGGTTTTTTATATTACGTTATTACGCGCGCGCGGACTATTCGTTTGAATGGACGCACACGATATTCATTTACGATAATTTATCTATACGAAGCATTCTTTTCAACATAATGACCATAATAAACGTGACACACGCTTGGCGCCAGTGATCGCTATACATTATAAATAATGACTGTAACTGCTACATTTATTGATGACTACGTAAGTATTATTTGTGAAAGCCATCGTCATAATTTTCAGACATCATCATCTCAAGGTCATCATTCATACGTAATTTTTCAAGTGCGCTCGCATTACCCTTTAACAAGTACGAAAATTAATAATTTAAGGTGTTTCTCTAAACTTACATGAGTTAATATAACTCCTTAAGAAATGTTGATCAAGCGATCCATTTAATGCCATATAAAAAATTAATATAATACTACGATTACATCAACGGCATTTACAAAGTGTAATTTTGTGTATTCTTTTTCATTTCAGGTCGACAGACTGTCTAGATATCGCCGAGAAGGCAGGATCATCAGCATGGTGAGAAGTGTACACTGATCAGTGTCAAGATTCCCTATCAACTCGCGAATCTCGAATCGGTGTGCGCGTTCGGCACACTTAATGGAGCCGTCTGGTGTGATGACCTGCTGGTGGTGCCAATCTTTCAGCATAGTCGATTGATATATCGCATACGTGCGTGTGCGGTCTCTTCGTCTCGTGGTACGCCCACGAAGTCTCTCGCGCGGTTACGAAGGGGTCAAACGAAGCCGACAAACGTATTACGGACAACGTCAAGAGAGAGAAAAAAAAAGAAATCTCCAACGTCTTCGAGTGATCGTCGTCGAACTTGTGGCCGCATTGACTCTCGAGCCCTCCGGTCGCTCATACGTTCGCAAGACAAATAGGCAGAAACGTCGAAGAAGCTGCTGGTTGGCCGCATCGACGGCGAAGAGATGCGAGCGAAACGTGACACTTTACCCCTTTTACTCTGAATTCGCGAAGAACGTAGAATCATTTTTCCCCATCGGGAAAAGAAGTTTCATTCTTCCGGTGAAGATGAAGTCTTCGGCCACGTGTTATACGCGCAGACTTCGTGGCGCGACGTTCGACGAAGACGAACAAAACATCGTTGCAACCTCTTTTTGGGAGGTTAATTCTACTACTTGCCACTATCATTATCCGTCATCGAATTGTGGCGCATTCGAGAAAGACGATGGCATATCGTTCCTGCCGTCACCGGCGTCGACGACAGCGTGCGATCTTTGCGAGCGTCTTCGCGGACAAACGGGCTATGAGTCGGTGAACGCGATATGGACAGGGGATAACCACGTGGCTGATCGATCGAGACGAAAACGCGACAAAAATGATTTATTGACAAATGATTCGAAAACGACTGTTGGAAAGCGAGACAGAACTTTGAGGTGCGACAGAACTCCGCTCCACGAATCGTCCGCGAAATGTGCTTCGAGTGTAGTGCGATGGATTTTCTCGATTAGATTCTATAGAGATTTCAAATCGACCGAATGGCGGAGGCTCCTCTGGATTGTTCTCCTGATACTCACGGTACCCGACCTCGCAGCAGCGCACGACACCGGTCTTGACAACGGAGGTGAATATATTCTTTTTTTCCTATATTTGCTTAAGTGGCGCACTCTAAGGCCAGTATTCGTAGTCTGTTATTACATCACAGTCTTAATGGTTGTTAATACGACTCTCTGATTGGTTCGTAACTTCTTAAGATTGTATTTAAGACAATCTTAAATGTAAGGGCGGAATTTAAACGTTGCTCAAGATTCGACATCTTCAATTAGAGAGCCAATATTATCATCTCCAATCAGAGAGCCGTATTAGTATCTTAAGACATCGCTTGAGATCTTGAAATTCACAACAGACTAGGAATATCGGTCTAAGAATCGACTGTGAATATCGATTTGTTTGTGATTGATTTATAACATCTCAAGACTATACTCGAAATCGTTTTAAATAGAAAAATTGACTATGAATATCAGTTTGAATCGATCCACATTTTAAAAAGACTATCACTATATACGCTTATTGATATCTAAATTTTTTTCGTAAATAATTTAATATTTCAAATTGTCATATGTGACAAAGAATTAGGTTTGGTTTGTAAAATATACTATACATATATCGATCATACAAATTGATCCATGAAAAAGAAACTCAAATGCTCATTTAAAATTTAAAATGTGGATCAACAGCTGGCCATCACGCTATTGACTGAACTTCCACATTATGTTTACGTAAAGCTTCACAAATCTTCAAACAACGAAGCATCACGAAGCGCGAACCGTATTGTAAGATCATGTATAATGCAGCACAAAGCAGCAGGTCAGACGAAACTTCTTCGCTTAAAAAATTTCACGATTATGATATGCGCATATTTAACCTCTGTCAAGCTAACAGGACCAAATGAGCAGAATTGAGAAAGATCTTTTGAACTATTTAGTGTTCATTTTGTGCTAATTTGTGCTACAAAAAACAATTTTGTATCATATTTAGATGAAGTGTGTGCCAGCTTAATATCAAGCTAATGTGGCAGGACCACAAGAATAAAAAAGAAAAAAAAAGATAAAATTAGATTTGAATAGTGATTTGAATAAAATTGAATACTGATTCGTTAATTTCTGCTATCAAAAAAAAGTTAATATATTGATCCATTCCTCAAGAATCAATCTCTAACTGAATTATACACTATTATTGATTCTGTTCGTGGCGAAGGATACTTTGCTCTTGAACTTAGTGTACAATTCAATTAGAGGTTGGTTCTTGAGGAATGGATCAATATATTAACTTCTTTTTGATAGTACAAATTAGCACAAAATCGGTTCTATTCAAATCTAATTTTATTTTTCTTTTCTTCTTTTTTTTTCCTTGTGATTCTTCTAACTTGATATTAAGTTGGCAACACCAGCGTTTCTTCTAAACGTAGTACAAAACTATATGGTACAAAATTGATTTTTGTAGCACAAATTAACAAAAAATGAGCACTAAATAGTTCAAAAGGTCTTTCTCGATTCTGCTCCTACTAGCCCCGATTTGGTCCTGCTAGCTTGACAAAGGTGCATATTTATTCCAAATAGGGTTTCGATTTCGTTATATAACTCTGATGACTGACTGGAGCAAAATGTCATTGTTGAACGAAAAAAGAAAACCCTGCTCCAGTTTACTTATATCAAACTTTAGTTAACGTATGTACTCTTACAATTATGCATCTACATTACTTGAACGCTGAAGAGACATAGAGATTACATTCATCGATATGTAAGTCGACATATGTCACAATTCGTATACAAAAAGAAACTGGCTTCCATATGATAATGCAGACTTTTCATGTCATATTTGTAATAAAGTGACTTTTTTTACGTTTGTGACATTTGTATCAAGTGACAAATTAACGATGCAGATATGTAGTACATAACACGAAAACGAAATTGTAGTATGTTTACAGATAATACGTGAATATATTCAATGCAACAGTTTCTCTATTGTACACTATAAATCTTTATACACTAAAAATCGTTAATCAGCTACTAATCAGACATAAAAGTCAGAAATTTTTATATTTATTCATTTGCATTTAAATGTGAACAAGTGACCTTTTGAAGGAAATTTAATTCTTCAGTGATAACTAAAGTAATTCAAGAGGAAACTATAGATGTGTCGTTTGTATAACGAAATTTTAATATGGTTCTATATCGTAATAGCTGACAAATTCATTATCGAACAAATTGTCCTTTAAGTCATGTAATTTGTAAAATCACACACGATGTTTTGATTCATTTTCACTGTGCATTTGTTCATTTATTTGAGAGAATTTTTATTGATTGTCGATATTACGTTACACGAAACATGATCGTAAAATTTCTCTCATTAAAATCTATTATTTAGTAACAATCAATGATTGATGTACGACACCTTTAAGTATTCTACATGAAAATAAGAAGAACATCGTTAATTATTAGCGAAAATGATTCATGCAGGATTACGTTACACTCGTTAGAAAAGAATAATGCCAAAGACATTGAGAAGAAAGAATGAATCGTGGATGAGCATGTTTTAAAGTTGCATTCGAGAGGTTATCGCAACTGGTTTTATATTCCATTCTCCTCAGATTCTACCGTTCATTCCTAGAAGTCTGAGTTCTCCTACGCGTCGTAAGCTTGCTTTGCGATATACAAAGCGAGTCTCGACGATGTGAGCGCGTCTAAATTGGTGTCTACAATAGAACAGTAAGCCGTAAAAAATAATAACACAGTAAAAAATTAATCAACCATAGTCGAATCTAAGGAGAATAATCGATTATGATTGGCCAATTTCTTATGACTTAAGGCTTACTGCTTTATTGTGGATATCGCGTAAGAAGCATATCCTTGTAATTGCAATTCAGTTCGTATATAATTTGACCTGAGAGGATCTGAAAAGATTGCCGATTCTTTAACTTTCTTTATTATCCTGTCCTCGATCTGTGAAATGATGTTTCGATTAATTATCTTGTTCTTATGATCGATGTGAGTTAAGGTAGAATTTATACCTTAACGCTAGAATTTCTATAATATTAAAAAGTTAGACTGGTGTAAAATTAAAAAAAATCGAAAAATTTTTTTTTGCTTTAAAAAGTAGTTTGAAATCTGTAGAATATGAAACAAAAAGGTCTTAAGTATAAGTATATTAAGTATATTCGAGTTAGTTTCTCAATTACAAAGTCTACAAAATTTGCACTATATGATATAAAGATTATGTTGTAGAACTTTAAATGTTTTTCTTGAAATCTTATTTTTCAAAACATCGAAGATTTCTCAGGGTGTACTCATCGGATTGACTTGAATTTTGGTTTTTTATCCTTATAGCATTGTCTAAGCATTGACCGAGGATTTTTACAATAACATTATTATTTTGCAAGATACTAATAAATTAATTAACAATATTTGTATATCAAAAGTCAAACCATAAGTTTAAAAAATTTTTTTTCAGTCAAATTTTAATAAATTTTGAATAAGCTCGATTAATGCTTAGGGAATACAATATACTTCAGTAATATTTTTTTTGTTTTTATTTCATATGATCCAATATGGCGGAAATCATCGACACCAATGACTGATGCGAAAAAAATTGATCTTTCATGTGTTAAGATTATTATTTTTCCTTTCATTTTGTATATTTTATACTTCAATGTATACTTGAAGGTATCAAAACACAAGTCTGCTTTTTTATTTCTTCGACAATTCACGCTTAAAAATTAATTTTTTACGGTTATCCCGGTCTAATTCCTTAAGCATTTCTACGAGAAGGATGATTTTGCTAAAATGTCTAAGAAATATCTAAGAATTTAGCTAAAAATATATATCTGAACATAATTTTATCAAAATAATTATTTTTAATTATGTAAGAAACTCAAGCATAATGAGCTATGCTGTATAAAATATTCGATATTCTAATTATCAGTTCTTCATAATTATTTTGATAATTTAATAAAATTATTTTCAGATCTATATTTAGTTAAATTTTTAAATACTTCAAAACTGTCTTTCCGCGTGTTAACGTTAAATATCAGTCGCAATGAATAAATTTCTTGTTTTTTTTCTACCGAAAGAAATATGAAATCAAATTTAAAAAACAATAGACTTAATCTAAGTTCTTTGTTAAATAATTAGGATGGCGAAAAAAATGACAAAGATGCAGACACACTACTACATTATATGTTTGTAGAGTCCGATGCATAGGTGCTTTTTCATGCTGACGCTCGACGCTCATTTTCGACGTCAAAATAAGTCACGCGATAGAATTGACGAATATCAAGCGTCAAATTTGATCACGTGATCTATTTTGACGCTGAAGATGAGCAGCGAGCGTCAGCATGAAAAAGCACCTATGCATCGGACTCTACAAACATATAAAACGGATTATACAAACCTTATATTTCGTTCCCAGAGGTTGTATAGAATATCTATAGCATGTTTCGAAATGATTTACGTGTTCTGGAGTGTCTTCCAAAGATTTCAAGATGTCAATCATAATCGGCAATGAAACTAAAGAAACGTAGGCAATAGCGTCAGTTTCGGGACCCGATGACGTATGTCGATGGCTACCATTGGCAAATAAAATTGAATGTACAATGATGACCAATTAATCATTTCGTCAGACTTGTCAGTAGGCATTATAGACACGTACTCCGGGCGGCAAGATTTTAGGGGATCACAAATATCTAACATACTTTGTCGATTTTAATAGAGTATGTATCAATAAAGATGAAAATAAATTTGCTCTATTATATACATATTTGAAGAAAAAGAAAATGTAATAAAGGATAATATAAAATAAAAATTATAATTTATAATTTAATAATTAATTTTCCAAATAAGTTTTTTTTAAATAATAAGACGAATTTATCATTTGGATATCTTTCGAATATACACATAATATTGAAGCGCAAATGATTAGTCATTTCACATATATAATAATAAACAATGAAAGTATCAAAATATCAACTGCTATCAACACCTTCTTAATTCTAAAAATGAGATTATACATTTATTAAGCCTGTAACGAAAAATTTTATAACTTGTACCAATAAGCATTCTTAAAGCTGGATCCATTTTCTCGAAGCATGCATATTCTGAGGACAATGAACTCATTTTACGTTACATTCTTGCAATTCTTATGTGGCATGATGATGTGAGAAAAATATTTTTTATTGCGCTGTTTTCGAAGACTGGAATTTCAACATTGTTATCGCTATGTGCACATTGCCATAACATTGCTGATACTATTTTCTTTCTACTACAATCAAAGTTATACTGAAAATAACGATAAAACAGTTGAAATCGATTTGAAAAGTTTCATGCAAGATACGTCCGCGCTGGTAAATTATTTTGTGTCTGAATATAGATAGAGGATCCGTCTATTCATCCTGTTTTTTCTTGAAAAAATCCTCCCTGGTCGAAAGAAATATTTCAATTCAAAAAATTCGATCTAATTCGATGGTATGTTCCTTGAGAGATAGTAGGTATTATCGTAGGAGAAAAGAAGAGTGAAAAACAATCAAGAGAAAGAAAGAACGGACGAGAAAGAGAGAATAGAGGAAATGAAAGAATACGAAGAGAAAATGGTTCGAGAAGAAAGAGAGAGGGCAGACCGCACTTTTTTTACTTCGCCATAAAAAGGCAGGTCACTTTCGTCGTGAGAACAACAGAGTCGATGGCATTCCTGCCATGCGATGCAATGCGATGTGCAAAAATGGCTCGACCCTCGTTCGTTCCAGCTTGCACGGCGTCATCTCCCTTTTCTGCTTCCTCCTTCTCCCTCCCTCCCCTCCCCCCCCCTCTCTCTCACCGTCGAATCAAATCGAAAACACTTTCGTGAATTTTCCGCACCGTCTACTCGATATGGTAGTCGTCTCTAACCTCTTGCATATATCGAGTTGCTAGGAAGGTAATTCAAACGTCAAGTTACCGTTATATTTATCTCTTTTACTAGTTTAGTTGAAATAAGATAAATACGAAAAGCGTGTGCCAACGATGACATAGTTAAACATTGATCGCTAACGTAGATTAAGATAAACAAGCAACGTAACATAATTATATTAATTATGCAAATATGTGTCACTACTTGTACGTCACAACGAAAAACGAACAAGCGTGTGTTTTTTCCCAAGCATCTCCTTTATCTAATCTATTGTAACATATTCTGAATAACTATATTCTGTATAATTGGGTTTTTTAATTTTCCGTTCATTTTTTTCCTTGTTCAATTTACATTTTGCATAATCGAAAAGAATATCCGGAAAATCCCAATGCGCAACTGGTGGATTGTATTAATCCGCACATTTTTATTCCGGAATCGGACTGAATTAGAACGTTATAATCAAATTTTACAGTACAAATTTTACAATACAATTCAGAACAGCAAAGATTATGTAATTATCTGAATCTGCGAGGTCTCTCGTTATTATATTAGGTTATTATATTAGTAAAAAGAAATCCATTATTTTTCCATTCAATTTCAATTGCAAAAATAATGAATTTCTTTTTACTACACCTAATATTAATTTCATTTGTAATTTTGATAAATTTGTCTTAGAAACGATATTCATAGCGTTTCTCGATGATAAATTTCTTATTTATATTTAACTTGGATGCATGATACATCCATATAAATAAGCAATCTTTATTCCTTAAAGGAACAACTATGAATATCGTTCCCTACGCTCACATCTAGTGAACTTAATGGAAGATGCTTTACTGACGAAGGGAAGAAGTTGTTGGGATCGTACATGGAAGAGAGAGCAAAGGAATAAGAAGGATAGTCTAGGGGAAGTGCAGAATCGGAGGAATGGGGAAGGTTGATGTAATTAAGGCGTGTCAGCTCGAATATTAAGTGGCGTGCCTCTTTATGGTGAGTGGAGACGGAAGTCGTCCGGTGACATTATTTATAATGATATCCGTTCATTCAAAAGACTAACAGGCCGACGATTCGTATGAATACATTCACAAGATACCGCAACGAATCTGTAACACATAAACTAATCGGGTTTACGTCACGCGCCAAAAGTCAATGCAGCCTAAATATTTAATCGCTCCAGAATGCATCGACATGGCGGACTTTGATCAAAGTTAACTCTTCAGCTGTAGTCACATAGTTTATACAAGTTATGGGAATCTAGGCTCATAATATCTCATACTTTACAGACCAAATTTTGTGGCGAGACCGCAAAATAATTGTAGGCGTGGTGGCAAAGGTACCTCTCTTGATGTTAGAGAAGACCGGAATGCCACAGCTTGCAGAAATTTCAATCGCGATGCAAAGATGTCTTTAGGCAATCATGTGCATCGCGAAGGCTGGAATCAAAAAAAGAGAGTGCGAGTTGTCTAGACGACGACTTCCGGCATTGCGTTTGAAAGGCAAAGGGAGGAAGGTTCCGTTAACCTTCGGCGCGTGTTGCACCTGGCGTTACGAATACTTCGGGTACCTTACGAAGCATTTGTCTGCGCCGTAAAGACGTGCCATGTGTTAATAAGTTTACTTTGCATCCTTTAATACGATCACCGCGATATGACATTGACGGGTTTAATAAATTTATCGCCATCGTTTTTTGCGTCGTCATAGAGGCTCATCGAGATTCAAACGATACGGGGGGGGGAGGGAGGGGAAGGAGGGGAAGGAGGGCGGGAGCGCAAAACGTAGCTATATTTTTAGACGATCGAGCTATGAACGTATTTTGCGCGGAAGACGGCCACGATTCGCTCGGTCGCACAATAGCGCAGAACACGACACGAGCTTTATGTGGTTCGAGTGGCGCCAAGCCGATGGCTTCCGCCTTTTGATGAAACTTAACGAAGCAAAAGTACGAGAAAGTGATAAGCGTATGTAGCTTATTTGCTTATTTATAGGGCAGCATTATCCGATATATTTTTACTCGCATTATTTCGCCACTAACATTGATTATAACAAGAACGATTTTATTTAAAAAAAGGGATGTATTTGATTAATTGATGGACGTTTTTCGCGTATAGTATGGTTGGTCGTGCAATAAAATATTGGATATAGAAGTGACGCAGTTTGTCGATCTCTCTTTCTCTCTCTTTTTTTTTTTTTGTAAAGGAGTATGCTTCCACAATTGAAACCTTGGCCGAATTATCGATCATACAACAACGTATCTATATAGAGGTCTAAGAGTGACACAGGACCGTTTCATATTTCGTATGAACCGATACTTTTATCTTTTATCGTTCGAGTAATTATAAAATTTATCACAGAAATTACAATCCAGATACATCATCAATTTTCATATGTCTGCTCGCTTGCAGGTCGACGTACGAAATGTATAAAATATATTTGAATACATGTTCGCGATTCTTTGTTGGCTGCTGCGTCGTTCATTTCTTTGACGCTACATCGAGCCAGCCCAACCATGCAGTCTTGCCTTTCATGCTGCGCATCATTTCTATAGCCGGTTTAGTCGAGGACTTTTGCAACAAAGTGTTGATCACAGATAATGAACTTGGGCGCTATAAAAAGAAACCTGCGAGATAATTGAAGAAAATTTTTTTTCAATTATTTTTTTTATTTTAATTGGTTTATTCATTTATCGTTTTATTGTTGTAATAATTTATTTATTGTTGGTTAAAGTTGCAATGCGATCAGTGCGATGTGAATATCTCTCCTCTTTCAATTTGTTAATTTTAATCTTTGCTTTATTTATCGATAAGAGTAATTATAGCGATATACAAAAAAAAAAGAGAGCATTAAAAAGAAATATTTATGGTATGATATAAATATAAAAATATACGGAAAGAGAGGAGAGAAAAAGAATAAGAAAAAAAATACGATGAGAGAGAGAGAGGGAGAGAGACATACACACGTCAAAGATATAATAGCAATGTAATAAAATAACAATAACAGTAATAATTGCATTAGGCGTTAAACCATTAATTAACTAAACGTTGGAGCTAAAGTAGGCGTTGCAAAGGGTTTCTAATCTTAATTTAACAGTTTAATTAGAGCTTGATTCTCTATTAACTTTTCATAAAAAGACGATTCGAATAAACCGCATGGGATTTTTCGTTCAACTAATCCTCTGTTGTATCCAATTTTATATATTGTACCAGTCAGGACAGTCGGTTTAACTCTGGATATAATGTAACTACATTCCACACGATCTCATGTTGATGTTTGTAATCTCTTTGACTCGT
>Ga0157363_1003780_pt1 | contig 13786 bp, 8 predicted proteins | sample AttsexASBM1_FD_111477 | JGI IMG/M metagenome (GOLD analysis project Ga0157363, IMG submission 111477) | Fungus gardens microbial communities from leaf cutter ant in Ribeirão Preto, State of São Paulo, Brazil - Atta sexdens ASBM1 | ecosystem: Host-associated > Fungi > Mycelium > Unclassified ...
ACACACACACACACACACACACACACACACACACACACACACACACACACACACACACACACACACACACACACACACACACACACACACACACAAAATATTTCTATTAAATTGAAGATAAAAAGTAGGTATGTCGCGTTTCTCATAATCTATAAAATTTAATTTCGAATAAAAAATACAACTTCCATTTTTATATTAATTAAGAATTTTATTAATTGAGAAAATCATCATTCGATTTCAATAGCCGCGTTTAGTAGAATTTATTTTGCAATTGCTGGAAGTTTTTCTCATATTGATTGGATTATAGATAAGAAATGACATAATTTTTAATTTTTTAAATTTTTGTCAAGATAATATAATAATAGTCGGAGACTTGTATACCATTCGATGTCGTACGTAGGTTCGATCGTAGATGAGGCGGCATAAACACGCCTATTATCGATTTCTGCACCTTCGGGATCGATCCGACTCCTGACAGTCCTGGTTCCAGGGTCTCCAGGATCGCGCGGGATCGCCGCTCGCCTCGCTACGCCGGCACTCGGTGTCATTCGGACTTCAGACGCTACCTGACGCTACCGCAGAGATCGGATGTAAGCTCGTCCAGGGCCAGCTGTTGGAACCATCGCTGCATGCTCAATCATCAGCTGCGCTTTTGTCATCGACGAACCACGTGGATTCCTACGAGCCATAGCGATCGGTCTCTTCTGTCTCTTAGCGAAAGCGAATCTCTTTATGTATAAATTTTTTCAGCCGTTATTGAGTCTATTTAATCTCAATTATCCCCCGCAACTCCTCGCGGTCTCGCGTAAAATAGCCACGATATAGTGTCGTTGGCTTAGCGCCGAGCCTACAACACTATCGTGTCTCTTGATATATACGTTTACTTCCAGACGATTTATCGAACGCGCGCGTGTGATCCACAGATGATCCACGTTTCAAGGTCGCTTTCACATTCGTTGTATTCACGTAAGAAATCGGTCAGTGTAAAACGCCTATTACGTATTATTCGGGACGTGTCGAACGTTAATAGAGGTCATCGTCGTTCTTTTTCTTCGAGCTTACATTATTGCGAACTTTATTTGACCTCCTCTTCTCGATTCTCCTCCGCGTGACGAGTTATCAATACCCTCGGCACGAGCGAGTCTCCGAGAGACTCCTCTCCGCGGCGTCGCCGTGTCAAATTTCGACAACGTGACGTATGAGGCGAAGAGAAAGCGGATATGCGAGAATAGCTTTCGAATTAGGTCAACTTGAGTAATGGAAAGCGCCCTTTGTGTTTGTTGCATTAAATTCCGTTGCGTGTGTCATTCGTATATATACGATATGATGCCCAATTATTCACCAGCCACTCGGTATTTTTCGGAGCCAATCCTCGAAGTATCACGATTTTCGGTAAATCGATCGGTCGTTTGCTGATCAACGTCCGGTGAGCAATCAGCATTGGTAAGCATTATCTCATAATGTAAGAGATACGTATATATGTACGTAATTACCTAGGAAATGTATAGATCAGTGTGCACGTTGCAGCGCTTGAACGTTGTACATTCCATCATCAGTAGCCAGACGGCCAGTCGAGCCAGGTAGTAGCCAACCACTTTCACATCAGCACGGTACGTTCGCCAGTGTTTACGTATATTGCACCCTAAAATATCGCATAACGTTACTATAAAAGCTTTGTAACGGTAGAATGATCTTCATACATAAATCGATAATATAACTTTCAACGAGTTCGAATTATCTCTGCAAAAATTAATGTGATTACTTTCACAAAAATTTTTCCTATGTAACTTCGTCGACTCATGTCCATTTCTTATACAAATGTAGATTAACTTTCGCGTTATCAGCACGATTTTTCTAATTCTGAGAATTTGAAAAAGATATAAAGTTAGATAAACTGAAAGTTAATCTACATTTGTATAGAAACGGGGATAAAATCAATCAATTACGGCTGTTTTCATTTTTAAATTAAAAACACGTATATATTTGATGTATAAACGTCACGTAACAGAGAGCTCGTATGTATAATAATCTTTTACATAATATTTTATATAAATGTCGAGATGAGCGAAAAGCAATCGCGAAGACGCATGTTAATTGATTATGTTTAGCAGAAGAAGCATCTTTGCAATTGCTATTGTAAGATGCTATTGTAAGATTCTCGAATAATTCTCTAATTGATTCTCGTCTTTAATTTCTAATTGCTAGATGAAATGTATGATCAATCATTATGAAAAATATTTATAACGATAAGCAGGTTTTTGCAAAGCTGCTTTTTCAGCAATCATTGTTTATGTGAATACATATCGTATGTAAGTTACAGCGCCAATTATGAGAATATTTTTTCGCACGTAGAATAAATAAATATACGTAATAGATGGTTTTCTAAATTTGAAATACACGATATCATTTACCACTTCGTCCCAGCAACGATAATGAATGCGATCTTTATGTGGACTGTTGAGCGTCGCGCGAAAGAATTAATAACGCAAGATTTTAGCATATTTTCTCCTCAGAGAATTCAGCCTTTCTACGGCGGCGAGTGTTATATATGTGCATATATAATATAGGGAAGATAATATTACAAGATAGTAGATAGAAGATAATATTACGTTTGCCCAGTAAACGAGAATAGATTAAAATGGATTGAAATTTTTTTCTATCCGAATGCATATTTTAAATAGCGAATACTTTTTTTTGATTTAATTGGATTCAATTGGATGCAATTGAAAAACTGCATTTCCTATTCAAAATTTTGAATTGAACAGTATTCACAATTATGTGTGTTGAAAAAACTAATATTATTTTTAGATTGAAAGGCATAGAGATGCTCCATGCAATTCCTATAAATGAATAAAAATGCATTCAGGATTGAAAAGCATTCATTCGTGAATCAATATTTCTGAAAATCTGAATCCATTTCAATTCATTTCAATCCATTCTCGTTTGCTATACAACGCAGGTTCACGCACAATAATAACGTATGGCTGTCGCCAACGGCGAGTGGCGAACGGTATGCAGCCCGCGAAATGTAATGAAACCGCGAAAAATATTTAACTCACGGACTTTCACTCGCACTCATTTAGGACCGTCGACGGAAAAAAGATCATTATTGCAGACCGCGCACGTCGTCCGTGTCGTCTCGTTCCGCCTTCGATCTGATTCGGGATCGGGATCGGGCACTGAAAGATCTTTAAGTAAGATCGCTTTCGCAAACATCGAAACGTGGATATCTCCGACCGTTTGGTATTCTGAAGAAATTGTCGCGGTTTATGATATCATGTTCTTCAAACGCGGGATCTCCTCGTAATGATCTCTATTTATAATTCTATATAATAATCAGTACTGTAATAATCAGAGCTTCGCGTAATTATCGAGCAATATGAAAAAATTTTATCCATCCAGCTTCATTTCATCTCATATTTCGTTCTTCCGTATCGATTCAAATTTATTCATATTCATGCCGTTCACCGGCATCTGTCGCGAAATCAAACATCCGAAGCGGATACTTTCATTTCTAAATGTGGTCCCAACAAATAAGAATTGGATTGAATTGAATTGAAATGGATTCAGATTTTCAGAAATATCGATTCACGAATGAATGCTTTTCAATCCTGAATACATTTTTAGTCATTTATAGGAATTGCATGGAGCATATCTCTATGCTTTTCAATCTAAAAATAATATTAGCTTTTTCTGTGCAAAACTTTTGAAAAGAAAATGCAATTTTTCAATCTAATTGCATCCAATTGAATCTAATTGAATCCAATTGAATCCATTTAAATCCAAAAAATGTATTCGCTATTTAAAATACATTTGGATAGAAAAATTTCAATTCATTTTAATCCATTCTCGTTGCTGAAGTGTTAACACATGTACGCGACAGATCCGAACTGTTATTTGAAGAAGGCAGGAACGACATTTGTTGCCGATTGCAACACACCTGCGCGCCGTTGGAACTAAAGTACTTGAAACATAAAGAAAGAGAGTGACACTGACTTATGGTATCGATTAAGTAACAGATAATAATTGCAATAAGAAGTATAGAGAGATTCCTCGTAACGGCGCGGCATTGCGAAAAACAAATAAAGTAATACAAAGATACGCGTTTTTTCTGCTTGCTTATTCTTACAGAAAGTACAGAGTATTTCTTTCTGTACGCGGTTCACAAAAAAAAATGCGTGCACGATATAATCGATTAAACGCGCGGGAATAAAAGGATTCGTACTCGATGAATGCGATCTCGTTCGTTGCTGCGGTTTTTACGTGTTCTCTGATGGCGTATCGTCTAATTATACGTATACCTTTCTATCTTTTCCTTTTACTTATTCTCTCTCTCTGTCACATCCTTCTGCTTCTCATCTCCGTATCCGTATAGAGGACGTGCACACGGATATGCGAACTTTCACACGCGCATAGTGCCGTCAATTGCATTCACTGCTCGCGTTCGCAGCGCGGCGGTCCAAAAGAAACTGAAAGACTCGACGTTCGACGAGTAATCAGCGGCACCGAGATTGCCTTCTTTCGTATCGTGAAGATTGTGGGGGTTGTATTCTGGCCGTTCCTAGCAAACAAAAATGGATTGAAAATTTTCAATCCATTCGAATTCGTTTTAAATCCATAAAAATGGATTGTATTTCATATAAATATTTTTATATATGTAAAAGTTTAAATAAATTAAAGTAATAATTATATAAAATTTTATAGTTATTATTTTAAAACTTTTATACAAAAAATATACACTATGTAATAAAGGAAACATGTTAATATATAATAAAATAAAAGCAATTAATTTATTAATTAAAAGTAAGGAATTTATATAAGTAACATTTGTGTAGTAAAAAGAAATCCATTATTTTTGTATGAAATTGAATGAAAAAATAATGGATTTCTTTTTACTACACCTAATATTATTTTTAGATTGAAAAGCATAGAAATATACTCAATAACATTCCTATAAATGAATAAAAATGCATTCAGGATTGAAAAGCATTCATTTTAACATTCGTGAATCAATATTTCTGAAAATCTGAATATTTATAGGAATTGCATGGAGCATATCTCTATGCTTTTCAATCTAAAAATAATATTAGCTTTTTCTGTGCACACAAACATAATTGTGAATACTGTTCAAAATTTGTATAAAAAATTTGTATAAAAAATGCAGTTTTGCAATCCATTTGAATCTAATTGAATCTAATTAAATCCAAAAAAAAAGTATTCGCTATTTAAAATACGCATTCGGATAGAAAAAAATTTCAATCCATTTTAATCCATTCTCGTTTGCTGGGGAGAAAGCAATCTGTCACTATACGAAGAAATAGAATTGATCTCTGCTTATTTGACTCGATATTAAGATTAATGTTATACTATGATGTTTTTTTGAAGCTTTTGTTCCTCTTTTGCTTTCTTCCCGATTGTAAATTTTGTTCTAATTAAATGGACTTAAATGATTGGACTTAAATGAATCGTGTATTCATTTTATTTAAAAACTTTCAACAGAAATACAGGATTCACATTACGACATTATTTCATACGACATCTAACATTCATTGTTACCATGAATGCCGAAATAGTTAATTTCAGTCGATCATAATTCAAAACGAACAATGCTAAAGAACAATATTAAATTTAGAGACGGTCAATTGAAGTCGTAGAAAACTATAAGCAGCAATCGAATTGGCCAATCCCAGTCGTGAATTTAAAAGTGGCAGTGCGCTCTTAATTGTGATTGGTTGATTTGTGCACCATTTACTTCCTTCGGTCAATGGTTGATCGTGATATCATTGTGTTCCAAAACACAATCGGAAAGCGTCCACCAGAGTCGTCGAATATACACATGTATAAACGCGTGACGATCCTGACAATCGATGTCATCGATGTTAATCTCCAATCAATCGTGAATGATTCTTTAATATTATTTGGTGAAACCCGGTAAAAACATTAATTCACCTCGTGTATACTTTTTTCGTGAAAATAAACACACGTCGTCGTATTAGTGATAAAGATGACGTATCTGAGTTCGTGGGAAGAATTCGAAAGAGGCGCCGAGAGGTTATACTTGCAGGATCCGATGAACGTACGTTTTACAAAATTATTAATTCTGTAATTTCTTTAAAATCTTTAATGTTGTTGTCCTTTTGTTTGTCACTTTGCACGAAAATCTTTCAATCCGTATATCACGTATATAACTTGAGATTACGACAATGCATGTCAGAAAAGCATGCTTGTACTTTGATACGTTCTAGTATCAACATGTTTTGTATCACTTTGAAAATGCCCATTCATTCAGTTTATAATGAATTATTTAACATAATTGAAGAGTGATGACAAAAAAAATATATATTGTTATAAGATTTTGTTTAAATTTATAATATTTCCTGCATAATATATAAGACTATTTGTTTCTCTTTTATCAATTACTTTCAATCTTCTTTTGCCTTTTAGTATCGCAATGAAAGCATTGAAGAAAGAAAAAAGTAAAATATAATTTAGTAGCATATGTGATATATGCAAAACTGCAAATTAAAATACTGCATATAAATATAATTGAGTGAATAACTATTTATGTAATATATTAACTTTTCCTTTTGTCTTATTTCAGACTCGATATACGATGAAGTATTGTCATAGTAAAGGAGTTTTATGTCTAAAGTTAACAGATAATCGACGGGTAAGTAATTTTAGAAACATATTTTAAGATCGAAGAATGTAAACAGTTTATATATTTGTTCCTATTATTAAGAATATCAACAATACCAATAATCAAAACTGTTTGCAGTGCCTCCAATATAGAACAGAAATAGCTCAGGACTTAAAGAAAATGGAAAAATTCATAGGCAATCTCATGAGACACATGGCATCCAAAGACATTTAAATAAGATTTGTGAGGTTAAATAAGATTTGTAAGATATGTAAGGAATATGTTTATCATGGAGACTAAAACATACTACTTTTATTCAATAATATTTTCTTCTCGCCTCATGATCCAACGATCCACAAATATCAATTTTAATTAAGGTATGAATGTTATTTTACATGTACAACAGGAGCATATAAAATTGTTTCGTTTTGTATTAAAATTTTATGATTGTTTTGGGTGGCTCCGTTGCCTCCTCGTTAACGTTCTGAAACAATCAAATTCATTGTGTATATTAAATTAATATACTATCGATACTATCGAAGATATAATATAAAGAGGACTTTTTCAACATTTATAATGTATTAACTTTTTTTACATCTATATCCAAAGTGTGTCCTTAAGTGATGCATAATGTATTAGATATTAATAAAGCCAGATACAAATCAAATCGAAATCTGATTTAATACTTGAGTAAGAAAAAGCACAAAGCACAAAAACAAGCACTTACGATATAATGGGTTGGAGAACAGCATCCAGAGTAGTATCAACAGGAGGGTAGATTTCTTGATTTGAAGGCAATTCATAGTGTACCTCTCCCCCTAATTGCAATTGTGTCTATACCAAACAAAACCGTTTTACTAATCTACTATTTAGAAGAATAGTATCATTCCATATTATGTTATTACTTCATAAAATGAAGCTATTACGTGTACTAACATGCATATACGAAAATGTGTCGCTGGAAAGGGTATGCGCGATTCTAATGCCATTATCTCAGATATTTATGACGTGATTAGCCAAAACTTGTAGGAAACTAGTAGGAAACCTTAGCCACACATTTGTATATAGAAGCACTTGATGGTTTTTTTCCATTAAATTTTTGTTTATGAGAAGTAAGCACGAATTATATAAAATTCGTGTTTACTCATCAATTTTTATTATTTTTAAGTAGCTGATTATAAAATAAAATGTGCATCGCTCAATCGTTCTTTATTTTAAAATAAATATTAGCAGAGATATGATATTATAATAAAAATGCGAGCAAACTAGGATACGTACTACATGAATAGGCTTATTGCTGTCAGCAGAACTTGAGCAGCAGCTTGAAAAGTCCTGCGGTGTGCTTTCCCCGAGTCCACTGTCTGTATTATTGCCTATTGACATTCGGTTGCTACGAGTATAATAAAAGTCCTTCTTCGTGCTATATTCATTTCGAGCTCCAGGATACTTTGTCTCGACTTGATTGGACGTTGCCGACAGCAAGTTATAACTTCCATCACGATAATGCCGCATGTATCTTCTTTCCCTTTTGCCAACGGATCCAATAGTTCTGAAAGGGAATCCTTGACAGTCTTGGTACCTCAGTCGTTTTAGTGACTAGTAGGTCCACTGTACTCCACTACTCAGATTGATGCGTTTTTCTTTTTTTTTTGTTTTAGTACAGTTAATTTACACACACTTCGATTATATTCTTATGGTGCACACGTTATCAAAATTAACGTAAAATCACAAACTCCATTAATACATTCGCTTTTTTTTTTATAAACTGTATCGCGGCGCATTTTAAAGCGTAACATTTTGAAGATACAAAGAGATTGTAAAATAATAAAATGCACAAGATGCGCCGGGTACGTGTAGGGAATCGAATGGGATATACGAGGAATGTCATAAGAAAGACTCGGAACATGAAGTGTCCTGAGCCCCGAACGTTGACATCGTCCGTCCTCCCAAATTACCAACATTTATTACACAAATACATGGCGCATACTGTATAATATACATAATGCATGAGAAATAAAAACACACGGATAAAATATGACCCCAGTATGAAGGCGATCGGCACGCATCGCCTTTGAAATTCCATGGAACACAGCCAGAAGCGAATGAGTGCCACAGCTAGGACGTAAAAATAAATAGGTGCGACAAGCAGTTAATCTCACTTATTTATTAAGGAATTCGTCATGCTTCAAATAAATAATAGGGGGCATGCTTAAAGATAATATACATGCTCGAAATAAATAAAAAAAAATACATGCAAAGGGGAAATTAGGATGAAGGGATAACTAAACAATGACTACGGATCCCGTCTCATCCTCCAATTGCGGAGGATGGTTGTGAAGATTGCAGGCCGTCTTGAGATCATCGTACCTAGGCAGGGACGATGAATCTGTGTCGTCCAATCGAGAATTGTTAGATTGTAAGGGAGATTGCTGTACAGATTGCGACTGTACCACCGTGTAGGATATCTCTCGACGTTGCTGCTCGCTCATCCCGCTAGTGTCGATTAGGCCAAATTCCAAATGTCTGAAAGAATATGTTATTTTTAATGTCGTTCTCGCGATCGATAAACTGTCAGCATTCATGAAAGCATGGATTAACAAAGATAAAATTTGTTCAGTAAATTCAAATTGCAATTCGTATTAAAGAAAAAAATCTATGAATTGTTTTTTGCGGCCAGTATAAGCCTGTCGCGAATATCTTGCAAAACTACGACGGTACAACATTCATAGTATTTGAGATATATAATATATTTACTTTCGAAGTTCATCCGGTAGTGGTTGTTTTTGAGAAGGGCTTCGATGTCTGCTTCTGTGTCTTCTTCTGGGTTCCGTATGACTCACCTACAGCATATTAATCAAATATTATAAACAAGATAATTTTGTGTAGCGATTGAATAATGGTACTTACAATAGCTTTTTGCACACCTTCTCCTTTTCGTTTCTGCGCTTCTCTCCATTGCGGCTCCGAATCTACCAACTCGTGTCTACTGTGAAAAATAATATATTTGGATTAAGTTAGCACTTATTGATTTAGTCTAAAAGAAAAAATCCCCCCCCCTCCCTTCCCTATATAGAAAAGAAATTCTTTTATTAAGGAAAAATGTATATAAAAATAATGATGTTAGGAAAGGTTAATAAACCCGTTATTGATGGGAACAAGACTCATTATAATCAAACTGCTTTAATTACAGACTAATGCTTATAAGAGTTCGTGATTTGAACTCATCAAGGAGGTACTTTATTTACGAAACAATTATGAGAACGAGATGTTATCGCGATGAGAGAGAGAGAGAGAGAGAGAAAACGCTACGTAACTAAAATTAATATGTAAATGTACCTAGAGGAACGAGAGTTTCTGTGTTTTCTGCGATGTTTTCGATGGCCGGATCTCGTATCTGAACCTCTCGAAAGCTCAGACTCGCAATCGGAATGTCTGCTATGTCGACGATGACTATGACTATGACTTCGTCTACGGTGACCACTTCGACTATGACTGTCCCCTGAACTTTGACTCTCCACCGAACTGCTCCGACGTTGAAGTCTACTTAAGAGCTACGTCGACAAACAGCAATTTATTAGGCAATTCAAATGCGGAAACTTTTATATAGTGTACTGCGCCGATATACTTGATCCGTCAACAAGTTGATTTTTTTGTTTATTATAATGACTCGGTTTTTCATCATCTGATTAACTTGTGATAAAGTTAACTAAATAAAAATAAATAAAAAATCGGGTTTAAGCCATACGCATATATATATAACGTTCTCATTTGAATAAATGTTATGATCAACTTTACAGTGGGTTAAGCATAGATTTATCATTGATTGATATACAAGTGATTGATATATAATATAATTATCAACTAACCGCCGGCGCCGTTCCTGCGGAGCGAACGGAGCGAGGACTAGACGAGGTGTAAAGGCCGCGAGGTTGACTCTGCGTCCACGGCGCGCTTCTCGTGCTTCTCGGACTCGATGTGTTTATCTGCCTTTGCGTATTGCACAGTATATTACCGCTGGATGGATTGTTGCTTGGATTTGAGATTACGGTGACGGGTGTTTCAACGAACGAACCAACCATCTCTTGACCCTCAACGACTCGTCTCTGCGCTCTTCGACTGGGAGTTCTTTGAAACGGGGGTGGGTTTCGTCTAATACCCGCGTGCTTCTCCAAAGTGGTTGGAGGACTATACGAATGAAAGCGAGAGTATGGACTAAGGGGCGGTGGACCAGTCGCCATTAACCGGAAAAAAGCTTGATGTTCCAAGCAACATTTCCAGAGGTGACGACAGGCTCCTTTCGATGGTGTTTCGAAGCCGTGCGTTCTCTCTTCAGAATTCTTTTCGCTTACCCTCAGCATGAAATATCTACCCTGAAAGTTAATGCATTCTTTTCGACATTTCGTAAAACAAGAAAGAAAGAAATATGAAAGAAAAATCAATGTTTGGCAGTACTGTGTCATATTCTTATGCGTTTCATTGTTTTATTGTAAAATCAGTCTTTGAATTTACTTGAGAATTCTGTATTTAAAGAGAAAGAAAGAAAGGCAGCGATTTTAGCAAGCTAAGTAACACTGTAGAAATTATAAATTATACCTTATAGTAGATTTTATTTATTCGAGGCCAGTAATAATTTCCCACTTTGGTTTTATTCCGTAACAATATTATTCCACTTGGTGTTAGACCCAGAAAATATTCCACACTATCCTCACCCTATGAAAGTTATACGATATTGCGAAATTAATGCATAATCGCGGCATTAGTCATGTCGACATCAATAACACGCTTACCAATACGGGATGCAAATCTACTCCGTACATTTCCAGCCACTTCACTTTATCCAAATAATTTAATTCCGCTGCTGAAGGTAATTGTCCTCTGAAAAAAATCGCAAATATATGCACATTCAAAAATTAAATTTACATTTTTCTGCTACTTATATAAATAAAATATCACTAATGTAATAAAATAAATATATCAATAAATATCAATAAAATAAATATATCAAATTGCTTAATCTTGTTAACGCAAAAAGATATATGGCGCGTTTAGAATTTTTGCATTTTCGATTCGATTTTCTAATATTTTTTTATAAAGATTCGAATTAGTACTTTATAAATACAAAGATATAGATTATGGATAGACGCTTCATCGTAGACGCATCGGGTAGTTTTAATGCATATTATTCGAATATTAAATATCACGGTTGACATACATAAGAGTTTTGTGAATCTCTACTATACGATTCTCCAGTTCCGTGGTTTGGTTGGCGAGAAATCGAAATTCGGTGACGTATCCGGGAGAGTGTCGTCTAGGATCATAATCTCCAAGTTCCGCTGAAATAACAGCATATTATTCTCGGACGTGAACGGAAAAGTAATTACTTATATTGCGTGGAGAGAAATATGCGCATCGATTTGGGATTACGTCTATTACTTCATACAAAGAGACTTCGTTTCGATAAGCTCAAAAATAAAAGATTGTATTACGGAAAAAATATTGTTGCACAAAATAAATGATGGATAAAAGTATCGCCAAAACGCAATTTTATTGCTATAACACTGCGAGAAAAGAAGCATGTTTTTCTCAAATTACTTTATTTTCCGTTTTTGTTTCTTCTTATGCTTTTTTCCGCCATGTACGTGTATTATCGTTGAATAAAAAAAAGGGGATATTCATTTCGTCTCTTTTGATGGCAATGAGATGCAAACACGGATGTATTTCAGTTTGCCTTCTCCTTTTTTTTATCCGTATGACTTTGAATCTCCCCAACAGATAACTATAACGAGTGGACCACTGGTGTTCTGTTTGCTCGCGTTTAATTGCCATAAACAAATATATATGTAAATTTTTGTATTCTCTGCGTCTATTGCGAATGCTATCTCTCTCATATAATTTTAATATTTGTTATTTGCTTTATTCATAATAATTATATTTGTTTCTTATATTTACACATTTATTTGTTTGATTCATAGCCTTTCTAAACTTTTATTTTTAATTTATATTATTGAACCATGTTATATGATGCATTATAATTTTAATAAATATTTTATTCGCTTTTTTTGTTACAAAGATAAATGGCATTCGAGTATGCATAAGAAATAAGAAGCGTGTGTGTATTTAATAAACGTTTTGATATAAGAGGTAACACGTCTTACATTGGACAACATAGGCTCCCAATTCTGCGGCTAGATCAAAGGATACGGGCAGTCTTCCTTGCAGAATATCTTGCTTTATTTGAAGAAAGAATTGATACCTGTGGAATATACAAGTCAAATCATGCTAATGATTTCTTTACCTCCCTTTCTTCGCTTTGTTATAAAAGCGATCTTAAATAGAAGACAAGGCCAAGGCGCGTATCGGAAAGCATCGAAGCGGAAAATATAATTTTTATACACGTTTATCTTGCGTGCCACAGAACATAAGAATCAGATAGGTAGAGTATAGAACGGTAGAAGGTACGAACGGATAAGAAACACCGCGAAACGCTGACGCGAGCCACGAATCGTATGCGCGCGTGCATGTATGTATGTACGTAAGGGCGCTTCAAGAAATTCGACGCACGTGGAATTCTCATGCGTCCGCGATGTACCGTGATGTCCCTGGAATTTCCTGGAATTTCGAGACGCCGAGCGTGAAAGGATCGTTTGCACAGCAGCGTGACATCGAATAAAAATCGTTCGTATTATCCGCATAACGTGCCCGCTGCGGAACGAACTCTCGCGACGATTTTTCTCAATATTCTCTTTGACATTGTGTCAATTCAAAAAAGTTATCAAAAAGCCGTTTCTATATATACCAATGTAAATTAACTTTAATCTCGGTTCAGCTTACTTTTCATTTTTTTTTTAAATTCCAAGAACTGGAGAAGATGAAGTATAAATTGAATCAAGATTAAAGTTAATTCGCACGTCTTATGTTTCTTAGTGAAAATGGACACGAAATGAGAATATTTAGGATGATGTCACAAACGAGCAATCAAAACTTTACCTTAAAAGAAGATGAGGGAAGGTATGCAAAGAAAAGAAAAGTAAGGTGAACTAAGGAGTAAGTAAGATATAAATATGTGATAATAATAATAGAAAATGATAAGACTGTGATATAGAGATAACATATGTATGTATTGAATGAGAGTAAATAACATTAAAA
>Ga0157363_1003782_pt1 | contig 13785 bp, 6 predicted proteins | sample AttsexASBM1_FD_111477 | JGI IMG/M metagenome (GOLD analysis project Ga0157363, IMG submission 111477) | Fungus gardens microbial communities from leaf cutter ant in Ribeirão Preto, State of São Paulo, Brazil - Atta sexdens ASBM1 | ecosystem: Host-associated > Fungi > Mycelium > Unclassified ...
GATAATAACCGTGATCTTCTTATTTCTCCATTGCATCAATTGTTAATTTGTCTACGATTCTATGCAATAGGCAATTTTCAAGTAAGTATATAATTATACGAATGTATATAATAGTTGTATATTGTAACACTTAAAGTGTAAATTTTTATGAATGCATACACTTATTAGTCAATGTATACACAATTTATTGTGATAAATGTATCCATTGACTACAGTAATTGTGTATATTTACTGAATTAATACTTCAACTATGACAGTATAATAAAACACGTAAGATATATAGGTATATTATATATAAAAAAGATACTTGTAATCATTTCAAGAAACTCTTCTGTTTTACAAAGATCGATCTTCTTTACAATATCATATTATTAATATAATTCAATATTTTTGTACTAAGTACAAAAGTATTTGGAGATATAATAATCGTCTCACAACCAACTGTTTTAAGAACAGTTTTTTGAATATCTATACTCTTGTTATAGCGATAGCTATAACTAAAAGATAGAGTAAAAATTAATTAACTTAGGCAGTTAGTAACTACAGAGTAGTTGACCTGCAGGCCATTGACTTTTTAAGAAATCATCGCACCTAATTCCGAAAATGCAATCTTGCGGAAGCAACGAACAAATAATGCAAAGCTGCCTTCCGCAAGTTGCGAAAAGACGAAAGCGATTGCTCGTCAAATTGGGAAATTCGGATGCGACCGTCAGCACTGATCGCATTCGGAAAGGCAATAATCGAAACCTGCTCAAACAGCTGACCAAGTTCAAGCCAGGTCAACAGCTCAAGCGGATATATTAACCGTACGCTGTGACACTATTAGGAGGGTCGTCTTATCAACTGTTATTCGAGATTATGCCCGTTCGTGTTTACAGTTTCACGTGTTTGAATGACCGAAATACTAAGTGATCGCGATATGCATAAATTGTGAAAACGAATTGGATCGCGAATATTTGCCGAATGTAAAGTGAATAAATATTGTAATCTTGTTTAATATATTAAACTTAAAAGTGTTAGTATTCGTGAATAGTGTCTTAATTTCTTTCCATTTCGTCCTTGGTGAACTCACAATCCGTATCCTATCATCCAAGGGTACAACAAATTCCAATCGGAATCTATTTCGACATGTTCAATGATAAGTACCCTAAGAAATATTCGCATATTTTGATCGATTTTTAATTTGATTTCTGTTCCTTATTTCATCTATCTAAAAACAGACTAAATGCCGATTGACTATGCGCGGGATAGTGAAGTAAGAGACGAGAATTAAGCTGAAAATTATAGGCATTTCCTAGCTTTATTTTAGTTTTATGATATAATACGGCTTGAATGTTTATGCGCGGTGTCCCATGCCGCCCGTCAGTAAAAGTTGATGATCGTCATACACATGCATACACTAACTCATACGTAGCAATACTTGTGTACTTAATGCGCGACGAACGAATCTCGCATAAATATTTATAAATTTATTCTGAATTTTGCATCAATCATAGCAAGACTGTAAGTATTTGAGTGAGCTACGAGTACTTGAACTATTCTGTAAGGTAAACTCAAGTTATTTTTGTCTAAACTATACAAACTAAAAAATATATTTTTCTTTATTTTTAACGGATGTATTTTTCATTTTTTATTATTTATTCTTAGACTTTTAATAAAAAAACTTTAATGAAAAAAGTTTGAACAGTCTATTCTGTTTTTATACCTTTGCAAATGTATAAAATAATGAATCGGATCATATTGACTTGAACGGTACAACTGTATAACAAACATGATCCGAACAGACCATGAGGGTTAAACTAAAGGTTAAACCTAAAAGCAGGTATGTATTTTCATTACACCAGTGGATTAATATCATAATTCTGTGCATAAAACTGTTAAGATACAGTTATCAAAATGATCTTAAAAAATTAATCCGCATACACATATGACACTGCCGGAGTTCCCATATTATTCGAAATAGCTCTTTTAATCCTTCATAACATGGCAAGAAGTAAGGTATTGAAATAAAAAAAAAATGCATTTTAGAGGAGATAAACATGATTTCTGATCGAAATTTCAAGATAACATTAACCTTCTTATAAAAAAATATCAAATATCGCTAAAAACACTATTTTTTACGTATTAAACTTCAATTATCTTGTAAATCTGACGTACTAAAATTTTGTCATTTGCGGCATCGTTTTTCACATCCAAAAATAAGAGACACGTAGTCTGAAGTAATAGAAAAAAAAATTTTTGTAAATTAGTGTAATTTTTTACTCAAATACTATCAACTTATAAAAAACACCAAAACCAATTATTTATTTTCTTCTCATAGAGCAATGATTAGATTTTCGAAATCAATTTCATTTCGATCAATTAAAAAATTATGCAAGACGCACGCTGCTACTATAATAGTATTTTCCAAAGGATTGGAAATATCTAAATATTTTAATCAGATTTTGTTTCTTTTGATTTTTCAAAGAATACTCTTTCAATAACAACTCTGATATTTAATTTAATATTGTAATTACTTTGAGCTCTCGTTAGATGACCATTATCATAAAACGACGTCATAAGATTTGGCATTAAAGAATAGGCAGAATCTCCTACAAGATGCATATTAAAGAGTAGCCAAGGATTTTCAGCATTATTTAGTCGTGCAAACAACTCGCTCTGCCTGAATACTTAAACATTATGCGTCATATTCATCCAGGTTTCCAATGAAAACGTCTATAAAATGTGTCTTGTGATCGCATAGAATGTATATCAATTGCACACAAGCCAATTGCGTATAAGCCAATCACAGCGGCTAGAAAAAAAAATAAAAAAACTTTCCACGCAAAAATCGCTGTGACTGGCAGTGGGCAATTGTTACAGTGTGTAAGTGAATCACTCCCGATTGCATACATCTTATAATATAATCGAGTATATCTTGTTTCTATATAAAAGTTTATAGGGTTGCTTACGGGAACTTTTATTATAGCAACCATTGATCGTCCCAACCACACCAGGAAATCCCCGAGAACGTCTTCGAAAAATCTCTTTCACATTATATTTGTCTATTAGGCCACATAATTTGGTAAGAAATTAACTATAATAACTTCTTTGAATATGTAGAGTTGAGCATTGAATATGTTGAGTAGTATTCTTGGATAAATCACGATCTCCAGCAGCGAGGAAATTTTCCAGACAAAATTCACAATGAAAACATAACTTTTTTTCTTAAATCTATAAGATAATTTGGATTCCCATGTATGGAATTTTTAATTATGTGAATTAGCACCTACAAAAATTTCCACAATTAATTTGAATATCAAAATTAATCTTTAAACTCACTTGTAGTTTTATAAAATTTATTATATTTACTCCGAATGTTGCACGAGACATTCTAAAAATGCTCTTTAAAATCGTCATATTGAGGAACAATAATTTCGTAATAATTAAGATTTCTAGATCTTTTACTATGTTGTCTCACTTCCAGTTCATCCAATTCTAGTAATGGTTCCATTAATTCATTAAGCATAACATTTATTCAGTCATTATGACCACCATATTCAAATAAAGCAACAATATCTAAATTCTTCATATTATATTGAAATATCCTTATTTAATAATGTAATAACTAAAATATATAAAAAACACAATAAAAATGTTTGGATACAGTGGAAATTGTAATAATTACAAGACGTAAACTAAACTATGTTCGTTTCTATCAATGTCAATTGATGTTAATCTCCATTTAATTAACTGTTTATCTTTCTCTATTTTCGAGAAGCAAAAAAGGATAAGCAGTTGATTAAATAAAGAATAAAATCAACAGATATATAAATGGACACTAATTTAAAATGATTTGTCTAATGTTTGTTTTTAAATTAAGTTTAATTCATCATTGATCTTATAATGCAGCAAGTATATAGTATACCCAGCAGGAATGCAGACAGTAGAATGATTTGATGCCGCAATTACTTTCACAAATGTGAGATTGCAAATCAAAATCTTTTTGATACCAGTATCATGGAGAAACCAACAAATAAAAAATTTTGAAATCAGTCTCAAAATTTTATTTAATCTATCGTGTATTATCCAGTTACTTGTTTCTATTATGTACTATGTTTATATTATGTACTGTGATTAACATCATAGAACGTATATATATATATATATATATATATATACTGAAAATACATAATATTGAAAATAAGGTTATAACTGTATAGAAAATATAATCACGTGACAATTACTACGTTTATACGGTACGCTTTAAGGGCCATTCCACACAAACTTATATAGCCGCATAATCATATGCTTAAAGAAAATTATCCAATCACATTTCTGTCATAAAGACAAACATAAAATACGATTGGATGATTTTCTTTATGCACACGTTTATGCGACTATGCAAGTTTGTGTGAAATGGCCCTAATGGCTCCGGCATATCAGCGCGATGTTAGTCGCGCACGACACGCCAATGATAGTATACCTTTAGAATGAGAATATCGGTAAAGTTGTACATTCATTGGATATCGCGACGAACATCGCGCTAATGTGCTGGAGACATAAGAAGTCAATAATGATCAGACCCATGGTGTAAGAAGAAAGGTGAACCATTCCGATGGATGCGGTAGATTAAAAGTAGTGGGAGCAGTCAACCAATTACACTTTGAGCTTTTATGCGAAATCTTCAATATGGCTGCTTACAGAATTTCGCTATGACAGTGAATGCATGGAACTGTTATTTATCATTATTATCGATTGATTATCAATATTAAATTAATTGATTATCAAATATTAAAATATCATGTGACAAAATGCCAGTGTGTTGTATTAAAAACTGTAAGAGCCGAACCGGTCGTAATAACAAAGAAAATTACAATGTACCATTGTATTATTTTCCTAAAGAACCTGAACTAAGGAAACAGTGGCTTAAAGCTTGCCGAAGAAAAGAAACGGATATAAAAGTCAGCTGTGGTAAGTTTATATTCCGAGTGCTTAATTCTATAATTTTATAATTTATAATTTTTTTTTTCTTTTCGTGTTTTATATGTCACAAATAGCTACAATGTGACATAACCTTGTTGAAAATTATTCCAAAATCATACTTTTATTGATCATCTTTCATTAAAATAAGAGAATATACATTTATACCAATGTTAAGATGTTTGTAATATAAATGTACATTCTGCCGGGTAAACATTTGGCCATTATGTCGTGGAAACATTACATTACCATTTCGGCGACAATTCATTGTAACATCTCATTCATAAATTTTTCTGCGATAAAGAAATGTGCAAAGGAATTATTATACAAAATCGATTACTATGTGGTTTGTATGTGTATTGCAATAATTGTATAAATAAAATGATTTTCTGGAACATTCTGGAGGCGGGTCATTTACTGTTCTTGAAATGTTACCAAAACACTTATTGGACTTATCATGTTGTAAAGATTATTAAGAAATGTTTTTAGCTGCAGTATGTGAGCAACATTTCATACCGGATTGCATAGAAGAAAGATGGACACAACAACGTTCAAAGAATCAACCACGAGTGATTCGGAAGCTAAAAAGAGACTCAATACCAACGAAATTATTGAATATTTCAAAGAAACATAAATCAAAAAATAATAAGCAAGAACAATCGAAAAGTGAACATGATGATTTATCAATAGAACTCGCTGAAGCAATGAATATGTATGTATATGTACATTTTATTGTATATCTAAACTGAAATAATTAACAATAACATACTTTTCTATATTTTCTGTCATAAAAGAATTAATCATCAATACATTTTCAATTTTTTAATAAATTTGTAACTTCTTGGTTTTAACACATTCTAATTATTCCAATATTCATGAATTAACATGGCATTTTGAATTGGTTTTGAAATGTATAAATCGTTTTAAAAATTTCATAATCTTAAAAATAAAATTGTTTTTAAAATTATACAAATGAAATAATTTCCAATTAATATTTATTCATATATTTTTTTACAGTGCTGAACAATTAGACAATCAAAATAAGAAAATTGAAATACTTGAGGAATAGTTAAAAAAATTAAAAAAGGAAAATGAATAACTTATCGATAAAAATACGCAGTTCTTTACTAAAAATACATATCTGTCTGTTGCTAATACACCGCTCTCTTACGAATACGCAGATCTCGCAATGAAGTACCATGCCAAAGAAAATGAGCATTTAAAAAAAGATGTCATTAAAAATTTACATGAGTTTCAACAATTGCAAGAGAATATTTTTAAAAATGTAGAAATAATGACATTTGATGCATTGCGATTGGTTTACAACTGAATAAATTAAACAAATTATGTCTCCAAAGAGTCATATTAAAATGTCACCTGAAGATATTTCTTCTGCTATCGATCAATGAGTGCCAGAGCATATAGTTATTTAAAAAACATTCCTTTATCTTGCGTACAAACTCTTCAAAATTGAAGTGCTTATTTTAATGTCAAACCGAGATTTTTGAAGGATGTTCTACAATAATGCAAGATATAAGACGAGATTTGTCTATGATAGAGAAATTGATTATATTGTTTTTTGACGAAGTTTATATTTCAAATAAAATAGACTTGGAAAGGCGTGAGCAAAAGATATATGGACCGCATAAGACAAGTCAATTTATAATGGCCCAAAACCTTATTGCAAAATAGAGACAGCCAATCTTTTACGATTTCGATTAATCCATGACAAAAGAAATTTTATTTGAAATCATAATACATCTTCAAGAAGCAGGTTATCGCGATTTACAAGTGATTTAGGTTCTACAAATGCACGTTTATGAAAATCAATGAACATTGGAGTTGAGATCCCTAATGAGAATTCTGAAATGACAAAAAACCCAGACAAATAGAAGCGGTGTTTTTTTTGCACTCATCAGACAATAATTTGAAAGTGTTTGTTTTTGCTGATGGTCCACATCTAAATTGAATTAGCTAGAAATAATTTATTTAATTCAGGATTTATCGTCGATGGTCAATTAATAAATAAAAAAATTTTGGAAGAATTACACTAAATTTCTCTGATTTAAAAATTGCTTTTAATCTCAGTAAACTTCATTTAGATGTTAAAGGCAACTAACGATAACGTGTAAAATTAGCTGCACAAGTTTTTTCTCATCGCAATAAAGGCAATTGAATATTGCGAAAAACATAAATTTCTTTCGCATAATAATTGGCAGATAATGTCAAAAGTTTTAAGTCTTTTTAATAACTGGTTTGACTTATTTAATGTCACTCTAAATTTGGCAAATACAGTAGTTTGCATGCATATGAAGAAACAAAATATCTTGATCAAAAATTCTTGATCAAATGGATGAACTTGTGATCAATATGCGAACTCCCAAAAAAATCAACATTATTTCCATTTCAAAGGGGGATCTTATTCAGTAACCAATTGTTAAGGCAATTAATCTTCAGTATGTGAAGAAGAAATATTCGACGGATGCATTAACAATCAATTACATTATTACAAGAAGACAAGATGTTCTCGAAAATTTGTTTTCATATATAAAAGCTATGAAACATGCAAATGACCATCCTTCGCTTATAGAATTACAGAACCGTTTAAAATAGTACATCCTTGGAAAACACTCCCGTAATTATAATAAAAAAAAATACAGAACATGACTTGACGTCGACTTCTTTCATGAACATAGAAGATGTACACAAAAATGTTTTTTGTACATCTGACTGTTCAAATATTGAAGAAGATAATGATGACCTCACAGAGTTAAAATTGTTCATGCAAGCTGATGATAATGACACATTCTCACAGTCGATGAAAATCCTGGAGAAAAGGTTGATGAGGAAGATGAAGATATTTCAATCAATATAAAATTTTTACTTTTGATTTCATATCCTTATTAATTTATAATTGTAATCTCCGTCCTCTGTGCCAAATCTACGACAATTTTATATTTATAATAATTTTATATTTATCAACCATGTATTGCGACTTTAGAAATAATTGTAAATGACAATACTTGCGCTACTATGTTTATTAGCGATTTTTCAAAAAAAAGCTTCCTTCGTAATATACAATAAAAACATACAATAATAAATTTTATTAATATTTAATTACAGACATTATAAATATATTACTAACAATAAAATTATAATATTTATAACAATTATAATAATCGTTACAATTATTATAGTAATTATAATCGTTGAATCATCTTAATTGCAATTTATAAGATGTTTATAATGTATACGGAATATATATAATTAAGTAAAAATATACATAAAGAACAAAAAACACTATTATTTTGTTTTATATTTTTCAGGAACGCAAATAATTTATATTACTCCTACCATTCATGAATTAGGATTACTGCAGGAATTTGAAACCTTGATAGCTAGTCTAACATTGAAATAGAAGCTTTGATTTATATAACTAGTTTATGTTGCACATAAATTTCGACACAAATATCCAGAGCTTGGTATACTACAAAAAAATCTTCCTTTAACAGACAACTAATTATCTTCAATATCTAGAGGAAACTGTATATATATCCCTCCAAAAATCTGCAAACAGTATCCACTGTTGTTAATGTATATATTCTTCATTATCATGGGCAATCATTTAGTAAAGAAAGCGATATATTTGACAAGCATCACGTATAAAAAAGTTTCTTTGCCTGCTTGCGTAATCGCGTGTCTTGTACGAACCCGCACGTATATACGTTTACGTCAAATAAATAAAAAAATTAAAGAACAAAATTGAACCAGAAAAGAAAAAAGAAAACTTAAACATATGTGCAATAAACATATGTACAATAAACAGTCTGTATAGATATAATACTAGTCTGTATATTACTTTGTTATATTACTAGATTTTTTTATTTTTATTTTATAATGAGAAATGAAAAATATATATAAAAATATATTATAATGAGAAAAGAGCTAATTTTATATTCTGTTGTTATATCATTAAGCTTTTAAAATCCGTTAATTCGAATAATTTTGTTTTTTATTTCACCTTTTTTCAGAAAAAATAAAAATAACTAATTTCACGTATTTTGTTGTTTAATCATCAAATCTTAAAAGATTACAAAGAGCGACAAAAGTAAGTGCCATGTTTCTGTATTTTTTGAAAAGGTAAAGAAAAAGAAAAAAATACAGATGTTTTAAAATTTTAGAGAAAGCTAAAGTTTTTAAAATGAGGTTATTTTATTAAAAACATATATGTCTTAAAATATTTTATAATTTTTATGTTCCAAGAGTTTCTTTTGCAACATTTATATTAAATAAAAGATATTCCTTTCCAAACTGCGTTAGACAATCTTATTTCTGAAACTTTTAAACAGCGCGCGCTGCAAAAAAGCTCAAGCCCTGATTGATTAAGATTAAATCTCCGCCATTATGTGCAATGGTTCACCTGTCTTTTTACACCATGATCAAATCCGCAGACTCAGATTGAGCGCTCACGGATCCGCTTCACAACAATCTGTTGAACGTGCGACCATTAGCCCGGATTTACAATAGATTTTTAAGCTATAAGAAATGGACGAATCGCAATCGATTATTCTTCTCGCATTCAACTGTAATTGGTCAATTTCTTACAGCTTAAGGCTTAAAACATTATTGTAGATTCGGACTTATCGTCATGGTTGTTTGCTTTGCAACGTATATCAGCCATGGTGAAAAGATACTCCTTCTAGCATGCTGTGCAAGTGCTGCGCCATCAGGACACACAAAAAACTTAAGCGATAAAACGTAAGCAGTAAGTTGACCAATCACAGTAGAGTCCGTAAGGCCATAATATAAACAGCTAATCTAACATGTTGATTTCTTTACTGCTTAAATCGACGGCACACGATGCTTGTTTTCCTGCTGGATTAGAATCTTGCGCGTTGGCTGCGATGATGGAAAACAAGCATCATGTGTCGCAGATTTTACTGCCTTAAGTTTTTTGTGTGCCATAGTCTTCATGGTGGAAGCCGGAAGTCAGTGCTGCCAGATTTCGGCTTGCGCTACTACTTGGTAACACGTAGTGGGGGAAGATCTCTTCCGAGATCTCTCTTTGAGAGTAATTAAGGACCTAAGCATAAGGCTCTAAAACATAAAGATAGTCGTAATTGAGTCGTGAAACGTGACGTGAAACGTGACGTGACGTGTAGTAGGTCAACGCACAATGTTATATCGATCTACAACTACGACTTAAGGTGCTTTCTTCAAGAAATACATCACAATATAAATCTGTCTTAGAACCTAAGCACAAACATGACCGTAATTGAATTGTGGAAAGGTACTTTTTCATGCTAATGATCGACACTTATTTTTAGCGGTAAAATAGGTCGTGTAATTAAAATAGACGATTTCCAAAGGAACTGATTTTATCATGTCTTGGAGATCAACGTATACAAAAAAGTTATTTTTCTTACTTTTATTATTTTGAACAAAAATTTGCCTTTTATAAACATCCTTCTTTATTGGGAAAGACTTTTGGTACTACATAAAACAAGAATTTAATACATTATATGAATAATTGCAATATGACCTGCAAGTTATAACCAATTGTATTCATACATACGAATATTAAGATTTGTAGTGATGAGACTGTAGACTTCTGAAGTTAACTTAAAGCAAAAAGGTATTTAACTTGTGTAACATATCGATTTATTATTTATTATTTTCCTCGTTATAAAGTAATTCCTTCAATGACTCGAAAACAACACGCATTACAAATAATGAGTTACGTTTTTCAGTAACGAGTTTCTAATTCCGGTCTTATCGTTACCGTCTTACTAAATTCAACACTAATAAATCGTTATTAAAACAAAATAACGATAAAAAGTAAGAGTGTTACAAGTAATATGTACTCATCATACCTTCTAACCTATTTTGTTGCTCTCAAGGAAAATTTTGTTATTAAACGCTGTTATACAAACGCTGTTATACAGCAGCGTTATAACGAAACATTCGTTAAGAATTATAAAATAGACCTGTAGCATTCTGTTATTCGTTGTGCCAATAATGATGTCGTTATTGTTATAATGAGTTACAATTAGTAGGATATATATTAAATTTATTAATATCTATAACTAAAATTTGATGAAAGATTAATCGTTAATTCTTTAAATGTTTTTACATTTAATAATAGTTTATCTAAAAATAAATGTTACTTCAGATTTGTTGTTATCTATATGTCATTTATATAGTCACTGAATATTATATTTCAGCTGACTGATTGTACAGTTCCTGGATGTACAAATTCTGATGCCGAGGGATTCATTGTTAAAATTTTCGAGATTCAGTTCGGTGCTCAATGGACGACACATGTTGGCAGAAAAGAGTGGACTTCTACTGATAAATCATTTCTATGTGAAGTAAGATTTAAAATTATTTACAATTATGTTGATTTTTTTACAGATTGACATATATGGGTCATTCACACCAACGGCTTTTGTCACAGATCTCTTCCGATTTTTTTACTAATGTTTTTATATATTCCTCATATTGAAATATGTACTCAGTTAATTTTTTAGATTTTTATCTCCATTAGTTTCTTAAATATGAATTATTTAATATTTTCAATTTCTTTTATTTTGAAAACGTTTAGTTGAATATAATCTCTGTTTAAAATATTTAAAAACAAAAAATAACTATATCAGTCTTAAAATTCTCTATTATGAAAAAAATTCAAGTTTTTGTTTCTACTCTAAAAATCTGATTGAAATAAACAAATTCGAATTTCATCAAAATTGACATTTTTAATTTTTATAAAAAGATTCTGCAATATCTTAGTAGAAATATAAAGAGTTTTACGCCGTATTTGATTATTATAAAAATTTTCGTTCCATTTTTTTTAATTTTTCAATATATTAAATCTATTATTTATTATGTTATTAGATTTTCAATCTGCTGATGAGTTTCATAAGTCATGTTATTTTATAACGACTAGAGAATATATTTTTAATTTCACAATTATTTAGAGAGTAAGTATTTATAAGAATATTTATATTATTTGGATAAAATATCGTCTTTTATAATATGTGAAGAAATTAATTAATAAAGATAATTTTCATACATGATGTTTGATAAGTTATGATAAAACTCTCACATAAGATAGAGCGAATTAAACTAAGTCGAAAAGTTCTGTACCATTTTACAATTTTCGCAATAATTAACAATATTTTAAATATTAAAAATCATCGAATATTGATTTTCAATAACATTTTATTGTAGTACTATCAACTGTAATACTGTAGTACCAGAAGTATTATCAACTTACAGAAAAATAGCAAGCTACAAAAATTGTTGTTTTCTTCTCATAGCATTCGGATTTTCAGAATTTTTTAGTATCAAATTTCCTCGTATTGGTAAAAATAGTTGCTAATAAGAAATAGCAGTATTAAAAAGTTGATCAAAAATTCTGAAAATATTCTTGGAGCACTATGAAAAGAAAATAAACAAGTTTTGTCTGTTAATTTTTTTCTGTAAAGTTGATAATACTTGAGTAAAAAATTATTGAAAACCAATATTCGATGATTTTTAGTAATTGTATTCTGCCCAAAATGAAAAATAGTTCCAGTGAATTAAAACAAAAAATCGAAAATAAAACATTTGGATTACCAATTTCATAAAATGCAAAACGAAAAATTACGATATTCCTTAAACCATTAGTTTCTAGCTTTAAATAATAACAAGTTTTGATGGCTCTTGAAATGTTATCCAGAAATGTCATCAGAATTGCCGTAATATTTCAAAAATTTTTTCCCTCAGATGAGAGTATTAGACATTCAAGAAATCGTCATATCTTTTAAACAGTTGATTCTAAGAGTTCTAATGAAAGTCATTAACACTTCAAGCGTTAATGACTTTCGTTAGAGCTCGTAGGATATTATCTAGAACTCTGTCGACAGAGTTTAGAAACTTGTCAGAACTTCACCCTTCGGATGTTGAAAATTTTCTAACACCCGAGGGGTGAAAATTAAAAAAATTTTTTTTTTAATTTTTAAAAGTTTTATCGACAGTTCTGGGTAGCACCCCACGAATTCTAATAAAAGATATTAACGCTAAAGATATTAAAGCATTAGAGACAATTTTTAAGAGATATCATGATTTTTCGTATGTCAGATCGAAAATTTGTAACATCCTGTTGGAAATATTCCATAAAAAAACTGATTTATTGTTAAACAGAATTAGTAAAATATTCGTGACTCCGTCAAAAATTTCGTAACCTGTCGCTACCTGATTAATTTAAGATACGCGCGCGCCCTCGCATTATGGCGTAGTCATAGAGTAAGAACAAATGAAGAGTCGCAGCTGCATACGAATGCATCACATACACGCGCGGAAATGCTCACAGAGGAGCCTAGACAAATTAGTAGTAACCAAAAAAAAAGAAAAGAAGAAAATAAAAACAATTTACATATAAAATTAAATATATACTGCCCATCAAGATAAAAGTAATCTTCCTCATTCTCATTGATAGCAACTTGCATAACTTATTAATAAGCGCGTTTTGTCACGCTGTTAGCCATTTTAACTGTGATACTATCGCGGACAAGGTTATCATGTCTGCGATTCGACGATTCTGCCTAATTTTTATTAATATTTTTATAGAAACGAGCATTCTTCACGGAAGATAACTAAGTTGTCAATTTGCAAATTTCGCTGAACACTTTTCCATTTAAAGCGACCCTGGAAAGAGAACTGACGTATTCTGCCGCCTCCAAAAGTCTTGTAAAGTACGTTGATTACAAGGGCTTAATCGATGGAAATTTATATCTTGAAGATCAGCGTCAGGTAAGTATGTAATAGGTCCTCCTGTAAGGA
>Ga0157363_1003783_pt1 | contig 13784 bp, 2 predicted proteins | sample AttsexASBM1_FD_111477 | JGI IMG/M metagenome (GOLD analysis project Ga0157363, IMG submission 111477) | Fungus gardens microbial communities from leaf cutter ant in Ribeirão Preto, State of São Paulo, Brazil - Atta sexdens ASBM1 | ecosystem: Host-associated > Fungi > Mycelium > Unclassified ...
GCATCAAATAAAAAATATGATTCTAATTGAAATAGAACAGTGATTTGTGATAATTTCTATATAAAGAGAAACACTCCACTTAATTTTTTACATATATAATATATTATATATATATATATATATATATATATATATATATATATATATATATATATATATACATCTCAATAGTTCTTTTTCATTTCATTGAGATAAATTCTTGAGTTCGTATGCAATTGATGAACTGAAGTTATATAATATTAATATAATGTAATCGTAATCGACCACATTGCATATCCGTATGTAAATATTACGATTTTGATGAAAACAACAAATTGATGAAACCATCGAAGTGACAATCTTCATCGATTCTGCCATTGCAGTATTTACCATATATAAATAACTCGAAACATACAATATCAGCAATTATTTATTTTTTTTTTATTTTATAATTGAATTTAATCTGAAATTTCAGTGAGAGATACAATTAAAAGGAGGAACAATTTATAGTTCCTCTTCCATTTTTTAAAATATATTTTTATATTTATTTATTTTTTTATATCATATAAATTTTTCATCTCTATTTCTGTTAGCATAAAATCTGAAGACAGACCCGTCATGTACCTATTAAAACTTAAATTTTGCAAGATAATATATATTATAACTTCCTAAGGATACATATCTAAAAATGATTTCTTCACTGCGTGCATATGACTTGCTCTCGCGTGCAATCTTTCTAAGTAAAAGCTATAACTGAAACGGCGCAACTTAATTCTGAATAAAATTGCTGGGTTCACGCTAGTTGCTTGTAACGATGACTGACGTCGCAGCGTCACGAAATAACTTCCCATGAGATTACCTGTGTTGCATTTTTCACGGATAAGCCAATCTAGATTGATGCCTATCCATCCATTTGATATTAAAATAAAATAGGCAAAGCAAAAATAATATTGAAATAAAGTAAAATGAAATACAATTATTGTGAGAGTAGAATAAGATTTTGCATCGAGTAGAGTAAGATTAAGTATGATATCGACAAAATTCAATTTTTTCACATTTAATATAAGATTACGTTATTTTTTATTTTCTTGATAAATACTGTTTTGCTATCGTCCGATATTTTTCCTTATTTCTCTCAAATATAAATAGATTGCAGAAATGTAAGAAATTACACATACAATATATTAGTATTTCAAATGCATAAATCTCACAATATCAATAATAATAATTTGATTTGACAATTTCTTATTCCATTTTATTTTTAATATTACACAAGATGTATACTATATATTAAAAATAAATGTATCAACTTATAATAATATAAGAAGCCTAATAAAAAGAATTCAGCAGTTGTAATTTTGCTATCAGCGAGATTCCAGTAAATCTGTAACTTAAAATGTGGAAACCTTTAGGAATAATAAAAAATCGAGCGATATTCGAAAGTCTAATAGAAAATCCTAGGTATCAATAAACGAACCCCTTTTACGTAATATACAATCATATTACATAATATTCATATTTTATTTGAAATTTTCCGCCAGAGAAGGAGAACGGAAATTAATTTTCTTACTCAATTCCTTATATTAGACATAGTGAAAACTGATCAACCCTATTAGGAAGATATGCCGCTTTATATTTAGAATAAAAAGCTAAATCTCTGTATTATTAAAAATTCAAATTTTCTCTTATTTTATCGTATTCTATATATCATATGATAGACTTCGCTGAATATATCCTTCTTTTCTTCAAAGTGTCTTATAGTAGCCGTCCTTTTGCATGGTGTGATTTAAAATTTAAGTTTAAAATATTACATGATAACTCTGTCGCTAGCGCATGTAGAACTGATACACTTGCAGTGAAAAATACGAAATTAATTACGTTCATATTGCTTCAGGTGTCCGTTAAATGCATCGCGAATTCGCTTCCGTGGCCATTGATTTGCGGCTGGATATAAAATATCGCAGGAACGTTAGAGGCCCCGGAATTAATCGGGGCGTGTTCGAAAATTGTGCGAGCCACTCGGAAATGGAAATTAATCGATTTAATTACCGGGCATCGGGTTAACTCTGCGGATATTAATGCCGATTCGTCCGGCATTAAGCGCTCAATTTAACATCCAGTCGCTACCTACTATGATTAAGAATCAAAACGATTTATTTAATTTCTATTATATAATTTTTGATCAAGACAACTGAAAAGGGACAATTCATTTCGATAATTTCTTTTCCTTTAATCCTAATCTCGATCATTTATATTTCTTTAAATACTTTTTGTAAAGATATTATCTTAACATTTTTTAAACACTAAATAACAAAAGAAATTTGAATATTAATAATAAATAGATAAAATAAATTATAAGAGTATCTATATAAAAAGTATTTTGTAATATAAGTACAAAATATTACAGTTTATATAAAATTAGAATGACGAATAAAAACTTATATAGAAACTTTTATAGAAAAGTGAATATGTGTCATGTTAACATTAAAAACTTATATATTTAGTTTATATTATTATTTTTTTCATATTATTGTAAGAATTATTAATATACTAATTCAATTTTATAAACTTCAAATTTTTTATATATTTGTCAACATTTATTCATTATTAATATTAATTTATTTAATTTTTAACAACATTTAATATTAAAAAATTGGCTTATCTGTTTTCAAAGGATGTAAAAAAATTTTATCTGTTCGTATGTCATTAAACGTGAATTATGTTTACGCGTAAATAATTGCAATTGCAATGACAATTAAAAGCGTTTGTATTATGTATAATATTTTATCATCTGATATATATCTTAAATTTTATAATCAATATCAAGGAAAGATAAAAAATTAAATACAGATTAAGGAGACAGGAAGGCATCGCTAAAAAGCTGAAGCTTATACATATCAAAAATATTATTTGTCATTGTCATCAAGGAGATTTTCTCACTAAAGTCCACAAGGACTTGTCAATTTGTAATTAAGAAAAGTCTTAAATTAAAGCCTGGCGATGTCAGACGTTCTTCGCGGCAGAAGATTAACGTCGTGAGAGTCCGCAATCTCGACGCATCGCGGCAAGATTTATCGTTTGTGGGCCGTGGCGAAGGTGACGATAAATTACAAAAACATCACACATAAATCGCGCCTCTGACTGGCGTTTATAAAGCGTAACGAATAAAGAGCGCAACTATTCGCAGTAACGACAATGCATTAACGTCGCGGAACACTATTGTTCCCGACTGCGAAAACGCAACGTGAAATTAAGCCGAATACAATTACACCGTAATGAATGGCCGTAATAGCCCAATTGTGTCACATTCTCAGGAATGTGCAAGAGTGTTGTGGATTGCGCGGTAAGCCAAGAATTGCTCACAGGCCGTTGTAACTCATGAGGCGACAACTCCTAATTACGCCATCATAATACATCATCGTGACAAATTAGTAACCCGGCGAGACTTATCTGACGAGCTGGCATGCGTTAGGAGTTCTATTTTGTCATTTATTTACAAAATTCTCGCCGATTCTTTCATGCCATTTCTTTAACGGTTTTGATGAATAAAGCTTACGGCACACGACGCATTTTTTTTTGCTGGAATGCTTGCGTTCTGGTTCATTATTAGAAGTTCTACATTCTATGTGGGGCAATACTAATAGCGTTTTTCATTGGCAGACCTAGTGCATACTCAGTGCACATTAAAGCTGTTGTACACAAATCGACATAAAGATGTACGTTTAATAAAAATATAAAAACAAATTAAACCGCGAAATCCACAATACATTTATTGTGGTATTTGATAAAATACATTGGATTATTTTATTAATTGAGATATCCCACTTTTACATTCAGCTTAAGTTAGTGTTTTAATGTACACTGAGTGTGCGTCAGTTCTGCCAGTGAAAAACGCTATTATACAATACTAAAACGCAAGCAAGAAAGCAAGAAAAATTACATTGTGTAGACTTAAATGTAAAGACATACTGCAAAGCATAGTAACATAATAATTGAAATATTTTTCTGATTGCAAGAAACGTAAATAATTAAAATGTCTAAATTTTTTATTGTAATGTACTTTTTTATTTATTCGTCACGAATAAAATGAAAATGCGAAATATTCAGAATGAATGACATGAGATTCAAACGACATGATAAATCTTTTGCAATTAATATTACTGTCAATATTACATGATGTACAATTTTATGAATTTTTATATCGAAACAAACTGTCAATGCTTCATATTAAATATGTATTTAATAAAATAATTTAATAAATCCGAACTAATCACATCACTAACGCATCAACAATATTTTTAAATTTCTAAATAATGCTTTAAAATCAGATATTTTGAAATTATAATATGAATTAGATGAGTTTTCAATTAATGCAGATTGATGCTCTATGATTTCTGTTTTGCGATGAAATATTGAATAATACTGGATTTTATGTTATTTTATTTTAATTTAATGTAAAATCAAGTTACAATTTATATTTATAGATAGATAAATTGTACAAGATTAGATGCGTTATACATATATTTATACATATATTTATATAAAAATACATGTACCTTACATGAGTTTCCTTTACTGTACACAAGTCATTCGTGTCCCATTAATTTTCATCATTTTTTTACAAGTATATAAAAATTATTCTTTCGTATACTTTAACATCTTTAGAAAAATATTTTTAAAGTTATGTATTTAAAAAAGAGGAAACGATATAAATTATTATTCAGCTAACGCTTAGTGTTTTAAAGAAAAGAACATGAATAGCCCAATCGTGTGTACTAAGGATTTAATAATTCTTAATTTTTACTGAAAAATATGTAAAATATGCTATATACATTGAGAAAAAAGTTGAGTTGAAAATAGAAAACACCAGAAAATTCTGATTATATCAATAAGAATTCCGGTTATCTCAATTAGAATTTTAATAGATTTAATAAAAAAATTTTTTAATATTAATATTTTAGTAGATTTAAAAAATCTTCTATTATAGAAAATTTTTTGAAAATTTAAATCTATTAAAATTCCAGTTAACAATCGGAATTCTTGAATTGTTTTAATAAGCACCTTCTGATTTATCCATTTTTAACCAAACATTTTTCTCAATGCAATCACGTGATCGCGTCTTAATGAATATGACATGCCAACTCGCGACTTGTCTCAAATCGTTACACATTACGTTTTATTTTAACATTTTTTGAAATAAAAAATGTTGAATTTGTCGATACTACGCTAAACGAAGTGAATTAAAACTGATTTAATAGTTCTCGATATTTAATACACTCGATGTTTGAAAATATTTAATGAATTTATTTTTAAATATGCGTTAATATTTCGCTAATAAGATGATCGGCGCGCGGCCTTTAAGATTGTTTTAGCGCGAAAGGACGGGCGATTCGAGCGGCGCGTTACGTTTATGCAAAGTTATCGCGCAGTCATTTCCTTACTGAGGCTCGTACAAGCAGGTAGCTGTTACGCGTGCCACTCTTCTTCACATTTCTTTTAGAAATGTATTTGCGACAAATAATATCATACTTTAGATTTCACTTACTTTTAAAATATTAAGTAATGAGTAAATAAAAAAAAATATTTTAAAATAACCAATACTGAAGAACTACTTAATTTTTTTATTTTAATAGACAAAATTATCAACATTATCAATATTATTAAGTAACAAATTTTCCATAACCTGTATTACTCAATTCGATATTTTCTTATTCCTTTTTATTATTTTGTATCTCTCCACTCAAATATTCAATATCAAATAGTGAATAAATTAATCAATCACTCATTTACATATGTTAATAGTATAAAACGCGAGAAACGTTTTTTAAAGAAAGAATATTTATTATTCGATATTTATTATTCGATATTTATTATTCGATAAAATCATAAAACAATAAATTATAATTTTTATTCTTTATCACTTTGGTTCAGTTTTACTTGAAGACAAATTTCGAGAGATATTATATTGCCTTCGATAAGGAGTTAGTGCAACACTTACAAATCATGTAAAAGTTACCTGATCGTATTGATATGATAATCATTAATTATTCATAAAGAATTATCACATTTCGAGAGATGGTATGCGAAACGGTTTGCGCATACTATACCTGCTTGTTCGAGTACTATTTGCCGCGCGAATGATAATACAATGGATATGCAAGTTGCAGCGGCGTGTTATATGTTATCAAAACAAATGCTAACCGACTCGTTTAATACAAAATATATAACGTTCCATAAAATAAGCTTAGCTTTCAATATTCTGTTCTTTGCATTAGAAATCAATTTTGATGCATATGGTCATGTGTAATATTTAATGTTTACTTGAAGAATAGAGTTTACTTTCTTTTAAAAACAAGAAAATATGTAAAGCCCGTTTCATAGTCGCATTTTTATTAAGTACTAGAAACTATAAAAAAAGCCTGTATTCAATTTTTTCTATTTTTATTCGCCTCATGTCAGCCAATCTTTTGTTTCGCGAGTACGTGCTTCAACGACAACATCGTTATTTACGACGCTGCTGCAATCTACGCACATGTAGTTACGAACTTTAGCTGTAACAGAGGATCGGAACGCCGTCCGGCGAGTTTTGTCTAAGTTAACGAACCTAAAGAGCCTGGTATCGGTCGAAGTTCGTTAATCGATCGCTGGAATTCTTAGAGATACCTCGCATGGTTGGTTGTCGCCGACAATTTGAAGTATGTGACAAATTTTCGATATATTTAGAATAAATTAAAGCCGTTTCTTGAATTTATTGAATCAAAGCTTTTTGCAAAAATATTCTTTATTATAATAGGTAGAAAATAGATGTACCTAAAGAGATAAAAAGATCATTATTTTAATAACTGCAAAAAAATAAAATTATATTTTTAATAATTGAGATAAAATTTTGTTTATAAATTTTGTTTATAAATAAGGTTTCATGAAGTAAAAGTAAAAAAAACATAAATTTTTACTTTTAAGCTAATTGAATTTAATTTAATTGCACATTTGTGTATAGAATACACAAAATATACACAAAGTAGGGCATCAGCAAAGTTGTTACAAAACCGGAGATAAAATATAAGAAAATTATAGAAGTCAACAATTGTCGGTCACTTTTCAATAACAAAATTATCTAATTTTTCTAGCAGAGTTGTTCTTAGCAGTGTTATGAAAACAATTTTATCATAGATTTGATTTGGAATCACAATTTGAATGAGGAATGGGCATGTATCTTTTTAGCATTTTAATTTAATTATAATTTAATTATAAACTTTAGTTCGTTTGAACATTTTAAAATTGATGCAACGTATTGAAATAATATTGAAATAACAATCGAGATTTAAAAGATTGTAATTTGATTATATAAAACCGAAAATAGTGATGATTACTATTATACTCTCAGTAACGATTTGATTGTGCTTCAAACTCGCAGTTTGATAAGACCATTTTAAAAATACTTTGACTTAAATAATAATTTAATATCAATAATAACAAAGATTAGTCTGTATTATAATATTACATAAATATTTCATGAGTCACATAAATATTATATCAGTCTTTATTCAACAATAGTTCAAGTAGACGAGTTCCATTAATGGTTCCATTAATAGTTTTTTTTAATTTTTATCACGCGGATTCACTTCATACATCGATCGGAATAAAGCACGAAAAATTCCTTTAGAAAATCCGCCAGTATTACAAGAAAGAAATTCACGTTGACACGGGGAGAAACGGTAAAGCGCGGGAAGAGGACTTTTTGGTACACTTCTTCTATTCGCGAATGAGAACGGCATAATGTGGCGTATTTTGATGGGCATCATGAGTTTGACGCGCCATGTAAAATTTTGCCGGTGAGGAACCGGATCACCGTGAAAGCGGCTTTATCGCAGTATGCGCAGCGTCTGACGTTAGGGAAAAGGCCTCGCTAAAATTTCATGTCACGACGAAGTGGAAGCAATTTGACACGCGTCCCGCTACCGCAGTGTATATCAAATTCAAAAAAGCAGCGCTCAGGTTCCACTGAAATATGATAACGCGTTGCTTTTTTCTATATATACAGTGAGCTCGCGTTTCTTTATGCGTCGGAGTAAATAATGTTACGCGACTCTCCAAATGATACTCGTAATAACAATAGTTGTATCATCGAAGTTTTTATTTGCGCAACATATGAGCCGGTAAAGCCATCGATAGCATTGGAATGACCGAAGAACTGATATGATAAATAAAATATTCGAGAAATACGTAGGTAATATGAATTATACAACAAAAATATTAGTATGAAAATGTATAACATTCATCACAATTATATTAATGTAAAAGTAAGAGAAAAATATATTAAAAAATGAAACGTTCACGGATATAAAATAAATTTTACAAAACTCAAAAATATTAGTAAAATTTATACAGTTTTTATTTATTTGTTTAATGAGAATAAGAGCTTCAAAATTTATACCATGTTTATGTATTATATGATGAAAGAATCAGATTTTTATAACCTAATCCGTGTTTTTAAGTTAAATGCAACGCAATTTAATATATTTCAAATATATTTCTAGGAATATTGCAAAAAGATTTATTCCGAAATTATAGATGCATTTATGCAGCGATTGCAAATTATCAAAAAATAACAGTTGATAGGAAAGAAAATATCGTCTAACTTGCATATGCATGTGTTATTCTACATCTTCAATTACAGAATTCAGCATAATGTATGATTATGATTATTGTTACATTTATTATCTAATTTTCTTTGAATTTATCATCACGATTATAATAAATATTAAAGTAACCTTTGATTTTAAATACTAAAAATGGATATAAAAACGAATGTTAAGAAAACAAAAGTATGATATATTCTTATTTTAATTTCTGAAAATAGAAGTTATTATGTAGAATATATAATTGCAACAAAGTAATCACCATACAATCGTTATCTCATAGAAAAATACATGAAATTAGTATCGAAGGTATACTGTAACTCGCATTATGCAAATTCCTCGCAATCGGTAATAAGTGTCGTTTTCGTAATAAGCAGGCATGACACGTTTCATTTAATATCGCGATGTAATATGTAAATCGTTGTTCTCGTTATCTTAATGCCACGGCTTGTGAAATATTTTCGAGTTCAAGCGTGACTCAGGCAGCTGCATTAATGTTTGCTGCAGCCGATAAGGCTCTTCTGTTCCGACATCGCCATGGATACGAAGCGAAACCCATTTGGAGGGATAAGGATGACAACGAAAACCGGGGATTACCAGGTTAATTCCGAATATGTATTCGCTTATAATAACAAGGATTGTCATAAAGACGTTTACAGCGTCAAAAACCCGTAAAGATTGCAATAAAGATCCCATGCTAATACCCCATGTTCAAAATACATGTCACATTGTCTTATCCTCATTATCGCTAGACATGAAATACGAAATATATATTGCGTTTTATTCATAAAAAATTTTTTAACATAATACTTGGAAGGAAGGATATTAGATAATTATATTCCTTTGTTACAATTTTTTATAATATACACATGTGTATATAATTAATTAGAATAATAATTATTATAAAATTAAGGCTGTATATGCAATAGAATCTATAGGTGGTCATTTATACAAAAATCCCGAAAAAAATCTAATCCGATATCATTTAATCTTTTTCTATTTAGAAGAATTCCGTATATTAAGGTTCAAAGACGTTATATGACATAAATATAATATAATGGCAAATTCATCGTCCTTGCGGTAACGAATAAAAACAATGAGGAGATCGAGCATGAGCGTTAGAGGATGGATAATCAAAGATTGATGCTGGCGCTTACCGCGGTTCGTCCAATATCAGTCGGATGAGGTGATTGATCGAGACATCAAAACCTTTTATGGCTACGCCGTCTAAAAATCCGTTGGGATATTACGGAGAACAGAGGCCCCACCGCGAATACTTTCGTTCGCCACTACCTCGTCCGTCTATCGTGTTCAACTTTAAATCGAATTTCGTACTTTGCGCAGAGTCACGCTCTACGGACCGCGAAAAGAGACGGTTAGCATATGATGAGATTCGAAGAACCGTAATTAAACTTCCACGCGCGCTTCCGGAAGCTAAAAAGATGTCGGAACCAGAAGAGTGAATACAAATGAATAAATAACTCTAGTTTTCTTTTAATCAAGTCTACAATATGTCATGGAAATAATAAAAAATTAAAAATACAATATGCTTAATAATATGTTCAATATATAACATAAATATAATTAAAAGATCATTGTTTTTTTATATTTCACTAAATAATTTAGAATTATAATATATTTGAATTATAATATATTTGATTCTGTTTATCTTTTAATCTTTTAAATTAAAGTATGATCATATGAAAAACACTACATTTTTTTTCAATATATAAGTACAATAAAACAAAAAAAAACAAAATACAAAGTAATTGACAATGCAACATCCAGACTACAAATGCTAACAATAAGTTATATGTATAAAGCAGCAATACATTGATGGCTGCTTGCCAATAAGTCTATCTTTCACTTCACTTCGTATTGTATTACGAATTCAATAAGCCTTACCTCAAGTTTAATTAAATATCGAATTTCAGATCGCTTATCGCAGGCTAGATTACGTTTGTCGTAGTTCTATTTCAAATTGTTACAATTGCAAATTAAATAATTTTTCGTTTTCGCGTTATAATACTTCGACTGGCACAATTAAATATTTAACGATACAATTGCGTAATCCACTTTTTATTTCGCGAAATATTACGCGTTTCCAATATCGGATCAACGGGTCGCCCTCGCCTGCTGGTAATTAAGCGATTAACAACGTTGATTGTGCAACTCGGTATTTATTTTTCATACCATGGTGCAAAATTGAATTTCGTAAATACGAGTTGGCATAGATTTTATTTTCTTGGACTAAGAAACACCAATGGGAGAAAAATCAAATAATATTATAAATAAGGATTACGAGCTCCGGATTATGAAATAAAAAAGATTTTATGCTTAAGAAAGAATAAAATTGAAATAGATATAAGATAGAAAATTTAGAGTGTTTAATTAGAATTTTTATTATTTTCATAAAAGATATAAAGTTTTGAATATATGTGAATATATATTTGCATTATAATAGTTGAAGTTGAGTTTCAATACATTTTTACTATGTATGTGTAATTATCTAGAACCTAGGTAATAGCTATAAAAACAGAAATATGTATTTTAATAACAATGTTAACAGTTTTTTGAAAATATGATATAATGATCTTATAAAGAGCAAAATAATTATAAAAATAAATCATTGAATTTGTTTCGTAACAACGTGTTTCGTAATAACAAATCCTCCCAGGTTATTATTGTGATAGTTCATACTGCATTTTTAGCGGAAGGATTACACAGATCTGTGCTGCATTCATAACAAGTTTCAAACTTCAAAACATTATTCGCATTTTGACAGGCGTCGGAAGTAGCACATTTAGCTCTCTGCTGTATGACTTTGTATGACACAAATAGTAGCGAATTATAACATCAAGGGCTTTATTCTCGGAAAATATCACATACAAAAATACTAGGAAAATCTATTGTATAATACATGTATTATAGCATTTTTGTATACGATATATTTCGAGAATACGACCCCATGTTTTAGTTTGTGCAAATCATATTTAGTTTTAATTAAAAAAATATATAAAATTATAATTATAGGTTAGTAGTAGAGATACGCAATCTATAAATTAAATGTATACGTTTAAATAATTTTACAATGATTCATACAACATACATAATAGGTTATTTATCATATATATATATTTTTGTTTCTAACTAATATAATATAATATAATATAGGCATATACAGTGTACGAATTTTGTGCGATGTGCTGACGATTTTAGTGTGGTTATGCTGTCAATTTATTTTAGGAAAACTTACGCCCGCGGATAAATTGGACATATTGGCTTTTCGACTTTTTGACATATAATATTATTCATGTACTTTTTTTATTGAATAACGCATAACGATTGTGTATGGCTTTTATATTTAAAATAATTATTCGTACTAAAAGCTTTTAATTAATTAAATTAAATACCATTGTATTTATCAGAAACAATTGGTTTTATCCAAAATCTGTAATACGAAGGAACTTTTCATTATGGTTTGATTGCTTTTTTTTATCTAATCTAGGTCACTTAAATATTTGAGTTACTGCTGAGTGAGTCTATTTGAAATATAGTTAGCAATGCTTTATTAAATCGAACGTTATATTTACTATATGTAGTATAACAGTAGTATTATAAGTATTATATTATAAACTTAAATTATAAACTTGCAAAACATTTTAAATAATTCAATAAATATAATTTTTTATATCAAAATTTGTATTTTATAATGTTTTTATTATGACTATACTAAGTTGTAAGTATATAAACATACATTGTAAAATTTTTAAACAAAATATTCAATTTTGTATTCAATATAAATATTTTTATTTTCATTTCATCTTTATTTTATGTTAGTTATGCATACGTGCTTCAATATATATACATATACATATAAGTAATATTTATTTAAAACATATAAGTATATATTTATTTATATTTGTACGTCTAATATATACTTGCTATCATTTATTTCATTTTTACTGTTCCGAGTGTAAGTATCGAAGCATAACACAATTTCATGCATGCATTGTTTATATAACAAATGTATTTTATGTGCCGTTTTGCATGGCTTACCGCTGTATTTCGGAGTTAGTGCCTGTTTACCTTAAAAGCCATAACGTGGCTTGACGCGTAATTTTCTACAATACGCGGATTACGTAACTCAGACAGGGATGCGAGATTCACTGCAGATTCGGATTCTGGGATTCGAGTACGCAGATTTGTTCCCTTCCAGAGCTTGGCACGTCAAGAAAATCGCTCTCGTAGGCCTGAAAGTGAGGTTCTTACCTGGATTTAATCAAGACGCTTTGAATAGGCTGGATAGCGAAAGTTTAATCAGGCACCTAGCCAACCGCCATTCGATGGGCGCGCTTCGCTTACCGTCGGCGTTATTTTCGCAAATTACTTAACTCCTGCCCCACTTGGGTGATGGGATTGATTATCTGCTCGTCATTACGCAGCTTCAGCTAAATCGCCAGCAATCAGAGATTTAATCAAAGGGGAAAACCACGAGTGGATTCTACACAATATATCATGCCGCACTGCATAAGAGGATACAGATCTCCATCTGCTTTAGATAGTGCTTACGCTTGTTCTCGTTGAACATCGAGTTGCATTACAACACAATAGTGAGGATCTTAACTGCGTGCGATAACATTTAGTGCACATCGTCGCAGACATAACTCACTCGTTCCAATTTACGACTTGACTACGTTTCGATAACAAGCATTCTATTAATTATTCTATTAATTAATTATGGTAATATTGTTGTAATTTCAGTTATTTCATTCCATATTTGGATTAGTTTTATACACTGAGAAAAAATTTATTAAATTTTAATTAACATTTCTTTGAATAGTTCTAGAATATTCACTTATGATAAATAAATATTTAGATAAATGAAAAAAATAATAGTCGAATCAGATACTAAACTAATGGTTCTTGTATCTAATAAATATGTTTACATTTAGTAAATATTCCAATAGGACTATTCAAAAAAATATTTATTAAAATTCAGTAAATTTTTTTCAGTACATTTATCGCATTATGATATTACGTAACAAATAATCTTTATTGTAATAAATGAATAAATTCTAAAATTCTAATGGGATTTCAAATAGAGAATAATTACATATTCTAAATAAAACATTAATACTGATCTCATTTAATTTTCTTTAAAAA
>Ga0157363_1003784_pt1 | contig 13781 bp, 6 predicted proteins | sample AttsexASBM1_FD_111477 | JGI IMG/M metagenome (GOLD analysis project Ga0157363, IMG submission 111477) | Fungus gardens microbial communities from leaf cutter ant in Ribeirão Preto, State of São Paulo, Brazil - Atta sexdens ASBM1 | ecosystem: Host-associated > Fungi > Mycelium > Unclassified ...
ATAAAGAATAATAATTGATAATGAATGATGTTGTTAAGTCTAAGGTTTAATCACAGAAGTATTTATACAAAATAGTAATGGCCTATATGCAAGCTGTTTCCATTACATGATTAAAACCCATATCTGGTGAGGCTGTCATCTGTCATAGCAGATGTTAGGCTAATTTTAGAAGATAACTAATTATGTTACTATATTAATATGCTTGTATCTCTATAAATACTGATCTCTATATGATGTATGATATATTATTAGAAACTGTTTGATTAGTGCTTTCCAATACAAGTTCAATTATGTGAATCTGTTTAGTCATTCATAAGATATTAGCTAATAAAGCTTTTACAGTTACTAATAGCCTGATATCTTAGTTGTTTGTTGTAGCTTTTGTATATCCCATATATGTGCAGATAGCCCTTATTTGGAGCTTTTCAGCACAACTTAGTTTGTAAAAATTAGTCCACTAGTTGTGGAGATACAAGCTGAATAAAGTTTATAACAAATTGTTTATTAATTCTAGTATGTGTACATTGAGAATCTACTAGTGCCTTTAGCCATAGTTCTTTTCTGTTTGATGTTTTAATATTTATATGCATATTTAATTCTCTTTCCTTATTATCTTGTTGATACAGAATAATATATTAATTTTGGGATTTACTATGTACAGAAGTTCATTACACCATACTTATTCTGAACCTCTAACAAAACTCTTTTGTTTGTTATTATTTTGTTTGTCTGAATCTTCCTACACACTTCTGTTCTTTATTTTCTGTCCTGACCTACAATTTTTTGCAAGATACTTTATTTTGTCGCATTTGTAATATTTTCTTGACTCCTTTTTCTTTTTAGGCTTTTGGCAATTCTTTACCATATGTTCATATATATTACAATTGAACCATCTAGGCTTTTTGTCTTTGTCATATTATCTTTGGATTTCCCAATATCTATAGATACTTTTCTTCCTTTATATATGACTCCTGCTCCAGTTCTATAATTATGTCAACTTTCTGTAAACTTGTATTCTTATCTAACTAAGGTAATCACTATCTTCTATTCTTTTAAGGTTTCTGATACTGCTATGAGTGGGTATTCCAATATAGTCTTGATAATGTCACTTCTAATATTCTTCTTTGATAAGAAAATTACATACATGTTATCTGTTTTTGCCTTCATTGTTGTGGCAACCACTAGATACAAAGTCCAACGATTACACAACGAGAAAATCTCTTAAGGTGGATATCTAGTGGGGATTTCACAAGAGAACTCGACAAGGAGTCTCTGCTAAATTAGCATCCTATATATATACATCTGGTCCATGCTACAACCTCATGTCCACCTCATTTTCTACTCAAGGCCACCATGTTGCATACATGTGCCCTGACGTCATCTTCTAGATCTTTCCACTATGTTCTAGGCTTATGACATCACATCATGTGACATGTCATGTGACTGCGATGTCACATGCCTCTTCATCGTCACTAAAAAGAAAAGAAAAGAAAAACAAAATTCCTATAAAGTCAGAAAATAAAAGAAAAAGAAAATAAAAATTGTCCATGTCCAAAGCGTCTCATAACATTCATTGCTAATAATTTGAATTTGATTATAAAATCTATGATATGCTTCTTTTCTTGTTAGAAAGTTTCTATCTTTAATTTTACATCTGCTGCTTTATTCTTGTTGTTAAATGTTATCTTAACTTTATTGACAAATTTGTCCCAATCTTGGATATTATCATCATCATCTATTTAGTTGATCTTTTTTTGTGTATATATCCCTATAATGCCACTCTGAATTGGGCTAATATTATTGTTATCTTATTATTAGTTACTATAACTCTGTTACTCTTAAAAAATAAGTAGATTTCTTCCACTAGCCTTCAAATTTTGTCTATTTACTATTAAATCATTTTAGGTTGGAGACTATACTCTTTAGTGTTACTGCCTATTCCAATACTACTGGTACTAGTACTAATACTATCAATATAATCTCTTCTAGTGTTTCTATTTTGGTTGTTCTGTTCTCATCTAAAGTATATTCTTTGGTAATTCTCAATGATCTAAGTATTCAATATTTGTATCTTAATATTATCAATCTGTTTTGTCTGTTTGTAGTTTCTATTCCAATGTAGTTTCAATAATCTTTTGACAGCCTAACTATTATGACATTCTAGTAGCCTAACTATTATATACTCTCTTTTTGCAAAGTAAATCTGATAATGTTTTACTAAATGTTATGATCTTAAGCTTAGCTTAGATTACAACTTGGGCAAAAATTTAAGTAAGAGTGGAAAATAAGTTAATTAGTAAAGTATAAAAATACAAGATAATATCTACACTATATATATATATATCAACCATAAGAAATACATATGATGTCCTGGAGGAAACAATAAGAAAATAAAATAAAGAAGCCTCTACTACTCTATAAGGCACTGACTAATTATACATGTAGTTAAAGCAAGATACAGTAAAGAATGAGTCATATAATGAAACTAACCCCAGCACATATTTAGTATGATGCAAACTTCTATAAAACATGTGATTATTGATTGTATAATTGTAATAGAAACAATTTTTAGGATATAAAATAATAAAGAGTCTAGATGATAAGCTACCAAGAGGTAAAATATAAAGATTAATCTATATACAAACAATCACAGATATAAAAGTATACTTAAGTATGTTAGAGTTCTATTTAGAAGTCAGAAAGCAAATGTCTTGGATGTCTTAAAAGTTGGTTTATAACATATATAGAGTTTGGACTAAGTATGTAAATTTGTTCAAAAAACAAAGAGTTGTGGATTTTGTGAACAATCTTGGCTTTAGCTTATATGCTATACTATTTGCTTATCATATGGCTGCAACTTCAGAGAGATGAAATAGAGTTTAAGAGACTGAGTTCTAATAAAACAAGTATGTTACTATAAATACTAAAGTTTAGTATTTAATGATAGTTAGTTATCAGATTGAAGATTACAATATATCTCTACTATTAAACATACAAACTCAGTCTCACAAAGATAACATGAACAACTATGGTTATTCATAATGTACAAACTATACTAGATAGTTAGTAAACTATGCTTTTATATTGGAAAGAAAGTAAAATATATACTGTATAAATTTTCATCATAATTATTAGCATAATATGATATTCTGCTGGTAGATATAACACAAGCATTTTTTTGTAGATATATGCCTAAAAATAAAAAAGTGATAGAAAAATAAATAATAAAATAAGGAATAAAAATAGAAAGTTAGAAACTTACTGACTATATTCTTAATTTATTTGTTATACCTCTTTAACATCCACTAGTTCTTAAAGTAAAAATGAGAAGTACTTAGATAGTGCTATTATAGTCCCAAGTAATATCAGTAGTTATATTAAGTAGATGTTTCAGTAATAAAACACTAACAGTATTAGAGTTGAAGATAGTGAACTTTATTTTTCTTTTTTTTCTTTTTTTCATTTATTGAAACTTAGAATTAGAATTATAGTGTGATTGTTATAACTGTCATATATCTATAATAGTATATCACAAATATATCACATGTATGGTCACACAATCACATGATATATAAAAGAATATAAAAGGTTTTAGTAGCCTTTAGAGTAGATTGGTAGTAGTTTTATATAAACTATTAGTCTTTTGACTTTGCTATAGAATACTAAGTTACTCACATGGTTAGAACAGAGAGATAACACTGCTATAAAAGATAGGTTATAAATAAAAGTGTTGCAAGAAATAACACTACCATAAAAGATAAGTATTAGAAGTACAAAGATTGAACTCCATTTTATTTTATTTTCTTTCTCATTTTTATTTTCTTTTCCAGTTTCTATTTTTAGAACTAGGGTTAGGGTTTGATGTAACATCACAGGTCACAGATCATGGTCACACTGTTACATAGTTATATATCATAATAGAAAATGATAGAAGGTTCTGGAAGAAATAATGGTATACAATATGTTATATACATATTAATCTTAAGACAGATATATGGTCATTTAGGATAGGCTAAAGTAGTAATACACAGATCAGTAGTCTGAAGTATATAAGATAGATGATCCTGTATAGAGTTCTCTATTAAGTTTTCTTGTATTAACCCTAAACCAAGGTTTTATTCATTAATTTACTCTAAGATCTTTGAGTCATAACAATAAGTTATATATGGAATCTTATAAAGTGATAATACTACCATAAAAGATAAATTATTTATAAGATTATACTTGGTATATAAAAACTATATCTACATGAACCACTTATTTTTAGAACTCTTACTTCTTAATATTTACATTATAGCCTTCTTTTTCCAATAATTATTCAAGATCTTTGTTATGGTGTACTTAAGCTCTTAGATTTGATTTTGATTTGATTTGATTTTTATCTATTTTTATCTTTTATTTCTTGGATAATAAAGAAACACATAACCACAGTCACATAATATATCATATGATGAAAGGAACTAAAACAATGATATCAAGAGTATATAAGATCAATATACTATAGTTATATTTGTTATGACTTAGAACAAAGTGATGGATCAAAAGAGAAGCCTTATATTGGATTAATATAAGAGAACTCAATGGAGGTTCAGTTACAAAGTGTCTACTTTATATATACTTAGCTAATAGTCTATATTATACTAAACCTAGCCTATCTTAAAAGATACATAGTATAACTTTGAAGTCTTTTACAATATTCTATATAACAGTATTATGTGATCTATAATAGATGTGTGATATCATATCACATTGTTGTTGTAGCAACTACTAGTCACAAAGACCAATGACTACACAGTGAGTAAATTTCTTATGTAGATATAATGTGGGAAGTTCACAAGAGAACTCGACAAGGAGTCTCTGCTAAATTAGAGTCCTATATATATGTTTTACATGTGGTTTGTGCTAACAATAATTAAACCTGCCCTCATATTCATGCTTCGTTCTCATGTCTACCTTACATCTTACTCAAAGCCACTATGTTGTATACATGTACACTGATGTCATCTTCCAGATTCTTCTACCATGTTCTAGGCCTATGATGTCACATCATGTGACATGTCATGTGACTACCATGTCATGTGCCTCTTCATTATCCAAAAGAAAATAAAAGAAAAACAAAATCCATATAAAATCAGAAAAATGAAATAAAATAAAAGAAAATTGTTAGTGTCCAAAGCATTCTATAACAATTGTGTAACAGTTTGTAACAGTCATATGTAGCATCATACTAAACTCTAAGTCCAAAAATGAAAATAGAAAATAGAAATAAGAAAAAAAAATGAAAATAAATAAAGTTTACTGTCTTTAACTCTGACATTATTCTCTCTTTAAGGTTTCTTCTCTAAAGAAACTAACTTCTATTTTTACCAGTTCTTTTTCTACTTTCTCAAATTTTCATCCTCAAATTTTTCATCATTTCATCTATATAATATTTTTGCCATATACTTCTCTAGTAACCTCCCTCTTCTAAAGTCTCTTTCCTCTACCATACCTAGCTTTTCTTACCTCCTCATTTTTGTACTTAGCCTTCTCTCAAACTTTGCTACTACTTCTTTTTTATTTTCTAAGTTCTTCTTCCTTTTCTATATATCATGTTCTGCCATAAATCTTTTTCATTATACTAAGTACTTCACAACTCTTCTTATTTTTCTTTTATTTAGTATTTTTTATACCTCCCATTCTTGAACTCAATCTATCTCTACCAGTTTCACCTCTTCTACTTTCTGGCCTTTTATTTACTTTTTATATCTTACTACTTGACTAACATTCACTACCAGATGAATTCTTATTGAAGTCAGCAATTATAATTTGATTATATTGGTAGAAACTACCTTGTTAATAATATATAGACTAACATATTAGTTTACTAACTTTCTTGCTAGTCTTTCTTTGTCTGCTTGTCACTTCATCTTTTCTTGTGCCTTTCTCAGTACTGCTTCTGCTTCTTCCTGGACTTTCTTCATCCTTTCTACAAACTTGTCAGGCACGGTTCACACCAGGGTGGAAGTCCACAGAATAAACTTAGAGATGAGCAGACTTGTAGAATGGCCTTGGCTTCAGCTTATATGCTGCGCCATCTGTCTGCTATGTAGTCGCAACTTCAGATGAAGGAGAGAAAGTCCAAGTGGGTGTGTTGCTGTTGAACACCGGAGATCGAGTTCAATGAGAGTTTATCTTTGTTGATTATCAGACTAGTGAATTACAGTGTAACTACTAGTCTTATATACAAACTGATAGTATAGAAGATGTTTGGGGTTTCAGTGGTAAAATCCCTATTACCCTGAGCGGAGGTTTCAGTGTTGAGACACTGACAGAAATAACTCCATTATGGAAGACTGAGTTGAATAGGAGTATCTCCACTGTGGAAGATGGAATACCTGGATGGTTGTAGCACTGCCATAAGACATGTTGCAAGAAAGGTGGCTGCCGTGGAAGATGGGGTTGTATGATTTGGAGGTGGTTTCAATGTGGGAACGTTATTTCCGGACAGGTGGACTTGCATATGACAAAACTCTATTACCCTCTTTACTTTTTCTTTCCTTCTAATATCTGCTCTTATCCATAATTCTCTACTATAATTTGCCATAAATAAAAACACTTTGGTTACTAAGTGTATCTTGTTGTTAACTGCAAATTCTGCTGTTGCTAACCATTCTGGCCAATTATTTTGTCTATGATCAACAAAGAATTGTAAATATTATTCTAGCCTCTGATTCATTCTTTCTATTTAACTATTTATTTGTGGATAGAACAATATCAACAGCTTTATCTCAATTCCCAGCATTTTATTCAGCTCCTTCTTATTAACTTCACTGCAAATTATGGTTCTCTATCTGAGATTATACTTTCTGGCAATCTGTGCAACTTTCATATATTACCTCTAAATAATCTTACCAATCCTTCTGCTAATGTTTCTTTTATTGTTATCACAAAATGTGCTATTTTTTATAACCTGTTATTACTTCAGATTCTTCTATTACTACTTCTGCTAAGTTACAAATCTATTGTTCTTTAATTAGTATCTGATTCTCATTATCCTTTTCTACTCTTACTTTCCAGTCTGGTCTTCTACTAAGTCCATCTGCTTTTTCTATTTTTGTTTCTGGTACATGTTTTAAGGTAAAGTCAAATCTTAACAGGTAAAGTGCCCAACAAGCTTGTCTTCTATTTAACTTTTATATTTTCATGAAATATTCTAAATTCTTGTAGTCTGTCCAAACCTCAAACTTGAATTTGGTATTCTCTAATAGATGTTTTTAGTTTTCTAGTCCTCTTATTACTGCTAACATTTCTTTGTTATAGATTTCATAGTTTCTCTCTATCTTATTGAGAGATTTTAAGAGATATGCTACAAGTCTCTATTTTCCATCTTTACACTCCATAGATAAAACATTTTCTGTTATATAATCTGATATATCAACCTCTATTCTCATTTTTTATCTAGATCTAACACCACTAACACTAGTTCTTTTGTAAACCTTTCTTTCAACTCCCTAAATGTCTTCTCTTACTTCTCTGTCCAATCTTACTTCTGATCCTTTTTTATCAAGTTGTACAATGGTTTAGTTATAAATGTGAAATCTTTAATGAACTGCCAATAGTAATTAGCTAGTTCCAGAAACTTCTATATGTCCTTGACTCTCTTTGGGATCAGCCAATCCAACATTTCTTCCACCTTTTCTTTCTTTATTCTGATCTCCTTCAGTTCAATTACCACTTCTAATAATCATATTTCCCTAACCTTCTATTTGCATTTTTCTAGTTTTATATATAAGTTGTTTTCAGCTAACCTCTTCACTACTTCCTCTACTACTTCATCATGTCCTTTCTTTTCTTTCATTCCTACTATTGTTATAAGATGAGAGTGTGGACAGACTTTGGCTAGGGTTAGGGTTAGCCAGACATAGATAGATAGATAATTATTAGTCTACAATAGAAGAAGAGCACGTGACCTGGAAGTTATATGGAATAGTCTAGAGTGGTCTGGAAGGACTTAGGGTCTAGAAGAATCGAGAGGAGTCTAGATCAGAGTTAGGGTTAGGAGTGACGTCAAGGGACATGAGTTCCTCATGGTATACACATGGTGCATGCATGGTGATGGAGATTAAAGAGTATGATGTCAGGGCATATGGACATGGCATGGTGGCCTTGAGGTAGAATTATGGTGGATAAGTAATAGAACATGAGGTAGACACATTGTTATAGCATGGACCACATTGTATTTATATAAATAGAGGAGCAATGCAGCGAGGGCTCCTTGTCAAGTTCTCTTGTAATTCCCACTACTAGATAGCCAACTGAGAGCTTTGCTGAAGTAAGCAAACTACAAGTGCCGTTCCGGCAAGTGGTTGCTACAACAACTATAATGTCATCAATGAAGCTTGCAACTTCTCCAATATTGATTAAACTCATTATTATTTAAAACATTACTAAAAAGTCCAAAAACATTACAGTTGGTTTAAACAACCCTTCCAGAGTCATGAACATTGCCTTTCACTCATTTTTCTCCTTTATCCATACATTATTATAGCCCTATTGTGAATCTAATTTAGTAAATACTCTCTTTGTACTAATATTTTCTATAATGTTTGAAATAAGAGGTAAAGGATAATTGTTCTGAATAGTCTACTTATTTAAATACCTATAGTCCTGTACTATCTGCTTCTTTCCATTCTTTTTCCTTACAAAAAACACTAGTGCTATTTGAGGTGACTTCAAGGATCTGATATATCCCTTTCTCAATTGTTCTTCAATAAACTTATGCACTTCTCCTTTTTTCTCTCTTGACAATAGATATACTTTTCTCTTTCTCAGTATAAACTCTTCTTTTGTCTCTATTGTGTGATCCCACAACTTCTTTATCAACATTCTCTTACTCACTTTCTTTCTAAAGATATGAATTTACTTGTGAAATCTTTGAAGGACCAATCTCTTGGCCTCTTCTTTAGACTTGGCTGTTTTTTTCTTCTCATCCCAAATCTTCTATTCTTCTGTTACCTTCTTTACTTCTATTGTTTTCTCCTTTTTTGGTCTTTGCTTCTTTTCTCTGCTTCTTCTGTTCTTGCTTTTTTTATTTCTACTATCCTAACTTCCTCTATTTTAGTCTCTACTGCTTACCATACTCCTTTGAGTACTTTGTCATCTTCACTTCTTCTATTCTTCAGTTAATCTCAGGATTGTGGTCAGTAAGCTACAGCATTTCCAAGATCATACTTGTCAAAGTTGTAAATGATAGACTTGATTTTTTTTTATTTCTCTTTTTTTTTATCTTATCTGTTTTTTATCTTTTTCTTTTTTGACTTAGACAAAAGTGTAACATGACATCATACATGACAGTCACAATCACACAATCATGTGACACAATAGAAGATCATAGAAGGTTCTAAAATAGATAATATCATATAGCATGGCAATAACATATTAGTCTTATAATAAGTATATATACTTTAGAGTAAGTTAGTTGTAATATTACTCAATACAAAGTAGTCTTTTATCTTTACTCAAAGGCTTAAGTTACGACAATACTCCACTTCTGTTCTCTGATTACATCAATCTCTGTTTTCTTTCTATGTCCTTGGTAATAAATATTTACTTCTATTATATGCTCAATAAGTCTCTTCTTGTTAAAGAAACTATCCACATTCCTCACATATATTGGTCTTTTTATTTTCTTTAACTTAAACCACTGCTGTCAGAGTTCAAGACAGTAGACTCTAACTATTTTACTTTTACTTTTCTCATTTCTCAGTTCTTATTTGTTACTTCTTTCTCTTTTATTTCTAGAGACTTAGGGTTAGGGTTAATGTGACAACACTGTCACCTAGTCACATGACAATGTCACATGTCACATAGAAAAGTGTAGAAGGTTCTGGAAGGATAACATCATACAGCATGTATAATACATGTTGATCTTAAGGCAAACACATGGCTGTTTAGGGTAGGCTAGAAGTAGTTAGCACAGACCATAAGGTTTTAGTATATAAGGTAGACCATCCTGTACAGAGTTCTCTATCAAGTTCTCTTGTGTTAACCCAATACAAGGTTCATTCACTTGTCTCACACTAAGGACTCCAGTTTGTAACAACTACTTTCTTGTAAACTCCAAACTCATAACCAGCCTATTGTCCCACTATCCAACAATATCTCCACTGTTACTCCTTCTTGTGTATCAATTCTCTCTAATCCAATCTTCACCATGACTTCTTTCAATATGTCCTCATTATCTAAGTTATAGCAAAATGTATTATTCACTATTCTAGAGAACATTGCAAACCTATTGTTACTACTAGAGCCTAGTTGAGGACTACCAGACTCTCTTCTCTATTTAAATTACTTGTATTACTATTGCCCCTATATTCCAGCCTTCTTTCTCATATAACAATTCTCCAATTTCTGTAGTTTCTAGCCAAATGTTCAAATCTTCTACAATTATAATAATTTCTATTACAGTCTATCTCTATCATATATTAATCACACCTTGGCATAAACCCTACCTGTTGTTGCTGTGAGTTTACAACAACTGTATTTGTTCTTTCTACTTCTTTCATCAAAGCAAGTCCTATTAGCATGAATAAGTATTGAGTTCTAGTGATAGTTGTGATAGAAAATGTCTACCTTATATACACTTGGCTAATAATCAATACTATACTAAACCTAGTCTACCCTAAAAAATATATACTACATACTATTGATATGTAGTATAACATTGTTCTAGAATCTTCTACAATGTTCTATGTAACATATGATTATGTGACCATAACCTGTGACAGATGTGTGATACCATATCATATTATGTAACAGTTTGTAACAGTCATATGTGATATTATGCTAAATTCTAATCCTAAGTTTAAAAAATCTTTTTAAAACCTTCTACATTCTTTTCTATATTATATAATATTGTAACTATGTCCATAACATGTATGACCAACCTGTGATAGTTGTGACAGTTACATGTGACATCACATTACCATCTCTTAACTAAGTCCAAATAAGAAAATAAAAATAAAAAGAAAACAAAGAGACTAAGTCCACTATTTATAAATCTAACAAATTGTGCTTTTGTTCTAACACTTGAACTTGAGTTCATAACAATTGGTATGTGATATTATGCAAGTTTGATTGAATAGTAGTAAATACTTTTGATTCCAAATTTAGGTAAGAGTATTTACCAATATGTGCTTTTATATATACTATAAAAGATAGTCTGTCATATAGTATAGTACTTACAATATAGGCATGATACATAATAAAGATGAACCCTGATGGTCTTACTAAGCATGACATTGAAAAATCAAGGCTTTTAAATAGCCATAGAATTGGTGAAGGACCTTCATCTAATAAGTTCACGTGACCTAGCGTGAACAACTCTTTCAGTGCGTGTAAGCAAGCGTTCTATCACCATAGTCCTCAGAGACTAATCACAAGCACACATCGTGGTATGCCTCGCAGCGCAAGATTGAGGACACGAACACCTCGTCCTGTATCGAATGACACACCAGAATCGCTCAACGTCGCTGAATCTGTTCAACTTGAAAGCGCTGAATCCTCTGAAGACGAAGAAAGTCAATGGGAGGATGTATCAGATCCTCAAAACGAAGCTCAGACTCTCCACAAGCCTTTGAGGGGGGACTCTGCCAAACGGAAACGAAAACGGATTCGAAGTGGCCTTACTCCTACAGACAAACTCTCAGCTTCTGGGGTAGCTACCAGTTCTGATATGGATACGCTGATGAAGGACAAGTCTCCGGATATGAAACGCGAGAAACTCAAGGGGCGGGCTCAAAACGTACCAGACCTAATGTATGGTGTTACTCGGGGCGTTTTGTTTAGTGGCCGGTACATCTTCGATGTCTGCCGAACAGCTCTGGCTCTCTTGCAATATCCTCTTGGCATTTTGTTATTCCTCTGCATATTTGCCATGGCACTGTTAAAGATTTCTCATATTTTGAGAGATGCATTTGCACCCATTTGCTGGCTTCCCTTGATTTCTTCCACACTCATGTGTCAACCCACAATGACTGCACCCCTATCCACTGTCAACTATCCTATGCTCATGGATGTTGAGACCAAAACGTTTGAGCAGTTACTAGACGAAGCGAGTGGCGGTTCAGCACTGTCACTAGAGGTCAAGAAGGCAGAGATGGCGACATCCGATCTTGTCACCCTAGTACACCTCAGTTCCCTGACATCGAAAGAAGCACTTGCCAGAATGCTCTTGGACTTTGTCGAAGACGCGAAGAAAACAGGGAGACGACTTCAAAAACTACATGCAAAGGTTGGTGGGTCGGTCGATACGTGAGTCGAATCTATGACCCATTGAGAAAAAGTATTCTGATTCAACTATGTAAGTATCATGGCAGTGAATGATCATGCACTTCGGACCATTGAAAAAGCAAACTCAAAAACTGGTCTCTCCGTGTTCGACATAATACCATGGGTAGAGCAACGCAAAATTAAATATCTGAAAACCACTTTCGATTACGCGATGGATGAGCTCGCCTCTCAGGTTGAACGCCTAATCATTGAAGCGGAAGCCAATATTTACAATTTGAATGAGCTTGAGGAACGGCTAATTTCCCTCAACGAGCTTGTTTCACATGAATTTAAGGACGTCGAAGGCGGTCATGATGAACTCCTGGCATCACTTTGGACAAAGTTAGGCGTTCGTAGGAAAGAGTTGAAGAATTTTGATAAGAACTTTGCGATCTTGAAGAACATCAAGACCTATCGCAATCAAGCGAGGGTGCACGTCACAGCAACTTTACAAACGTTACAGTCGTTGAGTGACGATATGGCGGAGATGAGGGACCGAGTGGCGGCTCCCGGGTTGATTGGCGAACGAATCCCATTGGAGGTGCAGATGAAGAGTATTCAATTCGGTCTGGACCGGCTGAAGGAGAATAGATTGAGGGCACGACAAAGTCACGAAGCTGCCATCAAAGCGGCTACGGGCCTGGGGTTGAATGAGATTGACGCATGAAATCATCTAAGGATGCTCGTGTATATATATGAAATGTCATTGCTCTCGACATCTTCTGTATCTGAGATATATATATATAAGCGATGAACTGAAGGAGTTGATATTCACACCTTGATTCACTGGCAAAGACCTACAGCTTAAGAAGTTAAGGACCCCCGGAAGCGGGATTCGCATAGCAAGTCGGTCAGCAGGCTCGCCACCTCTTCTTTTATTCCATCACGTTCCTTCTGAACATTCTGGAGCTCAAGATCACGCCGATGAGCAATTTGTGCTTCGTCCGACAACAAAAGCAATAGCTTCATTGAATGGGTGATTGAAAGCAACGAGTTCGCTGCTCGTATCTGGGCAATTCTCTAAGGCTAGTGTCACGTTCTTATTCCAGAATGCATACCATTGATTCTGCGCGTGATGATGCTTGAAAAGATTCCTGAGCAATCCTAAACTTGTCTTTGTCCCCAATCTGAACCATGTCAAACGAAATACAAGGGTAAAAAATAGACAAAAGATTTACCGAAGCCAATGTCACAAGATCAACCATGCCATCAACAAGTGTTTCAACCTCCATGTCTACGCGTTTATTCCATTCCTCTTCAATGGCATCGAGGTATTCGGCAGAATTCTGGTCAACAAAAGACTGGCTTGTCACAGCGCGTTGAAGATTCGCAGTTGGAAGGGCAGATGGACGGGAAACATCTGTCTGAGGCACATCGGACATGGTGGGAGGAAGGAAGATAAGATCTGCTAAGACCGTTGCCGAGGGGGCGCTTGCTGAACGATAGAATTAAAACCGCAGCCGGCTGGA
>Ga0157363_1003785_pt1 | contig 13778 bp, 5 predicted proteins | sample AttsexASBM1_FD_111477 | JGI IMG/M metagenome (GOLD analysis project Ga0157363, IMG submission 111477) | Fungus gardens microbial communities from leaf cutter ant in Ribeirão Preto, State of São Paulo, Brazil - Atta sexdens ASBM1 | ecosystem: Host-associated > Fungi > Mycelium > Unclassified ...
ATATAACACACACACGCGCGCGCGCACACACACAACACACACACACACACACACACACACACACACACACACACACACACACACACACACACACACACACACACACACACACACACACACACACACAACATACCTATTTTTTTTCAAATTTTACTTTTTAAATCTTAGGTCACGTAATAATTTATTAAATGGAGACACATCTAATTACGATTGGGATAGTGGTTATACGTGCCATCAACTTGGTTCGGGATCTATTCTAATACAATTAGGCCAGCCATATATGATAGGATCAATGCGGTATGATTCCTACTTGTGTACTTATGTGTTACTGTAATCATGTTATTGTAATTAACTCTCTAACTTTTTGACAGATTACTACTTTGGGATTGTGATGATCGCTCTTACTCATATTACATAGAAGTATCAGGCAATTCCTGGAATTGGGTATCAGTCGCTGATAAAAGCGAGGAAACCTGTAAATCTTGGCAGACGATACGTTTTCCGCCCCGTCCAGTAGTTTTTATAAAAATAGTGGGTGTTCACAATACTGCAAATGAGGTTTGTATCTAATCAGATTATTTATTTTGATATGTTTTTTATGGGATGTAATAGATAAATGATCAGAATGTTTGCAGGTGTTTCATTGCGTTCACTTGGAATGTCCAGCGCAAGTAGATGATAAGAATTCAAAATCGCCAATGGACAAGGAAGCACAAACGTCAACATCATCGGACGGTAATAATTCCATACTTCCTCTTCCTCCTCCGCCTCTTCCTGAGGTAGCCACAGAAGCGGTTCACATTGATAGTGATGAATCGTAATTAAAATAAAGAGTCTGCATAAGACGAAACATGAGTAACAGCTCTGATTATTTTGTAGTTGCTGCTCTTGTTATATAAGCTAGATGAATGTAAAGAATTCGTCGAGTGACCTCAATGCAACTTTTAAGACTGTTCAATAATAATTATCCAATATAAGATTAGTCACCTCGTTTTCTTGTTACGAGTTTTAACTTTTATCATCACGCCAATGACTTTAAGTATAAATTATACACGTAGCAACTGCCAATTTTAATTAGCGATATAAGCTATCTTTTACACAAATGCTTAATATCTGTAATATTACAATAAAGTTTTATTTCAATATTTATTTTACTTTCTACTTTAGTGTATATATATATATATATATATATATATATGTATATATATATATATGTATATATAATGTTATTTTTGTATGAAATTATTAATATTTAAAAACATGTTATTTTACGTAATATATCTCTTTTGAAAATATAAAATTTTTGGTATTGCGTGCAAAACTTTTATTACTTTTTAAATATCAATTGTTCTGAATAAAATATGTCATAAAAAGTGCGTTCTGAGAGATGCTGGTGTCATTCTATCTTCATTGTTTATTAGATAGAAAACGAGGATAGAATGATACAAATAGCGTTAATGACGTTTCCTCAAACATTCTTATAACAATAAATACGAGATTGATTCTAATTATACTAAATTATACTAAATGTTAATCAAACTTTGTATTATAAAATAATATATTCAATAATATAATATGCGTTACATATATTATATAATATTACATACAATATACAATATATAATATACATGTAATTAATTATGTTACATATTATATAATATGTAGTAATTATATATTATATTACATATGTTGATATTATATAATTATGTTATATTTTATATACTATTAATTAGGTAAGATATAAATATCTGTAAATATATTTAGGCCCGTATTCGCAGAACGCGTTTATAACGATATTAACGCGCTAATATATTATATTTTACGTTATGCATGTTGTAAAATTTCAAAAATAAAAGTGCGCTTTTATCGATAAAAGCGCGTTCTGAATACGGACCTTAAACTTTACTCATATGTACTCGTTTGTTTGTCAAATTTTTAAGTTCTCTTTAATTTCTCTTTCGTAAAATGATGTACTATACTAATTTATCCAAGAGACATTAATTTATTAATATCGAAGTATTAAAGTTAAAAAAGATTATCAATCGAATACATATGATTATGATCCTAAAATTAATTAAGATTGTCTATTTCCAATGTTAGCAATATTCTCAAATATTTTACTCTAAAGCATCATGACAAATGAATTAAACGTTATTATAAATTGGCAGCTGCTGTGGATTGTTTTATATAGATATAGAAACTATCTTTAAGTTATTCTATGTTACCAAATATTTTATAAGCACGCGATTACCTATTATCAATACTCTATTAAAATAGTGGTGTCTGGTTCTACAGTATTTTCTCGTTGTACAAGTATTTTTTTGTAGAAATTTGCGAATTTAATCTTGTGTACATACGTACAAATAATATTATTTTTCTAGTCTACATATATCGAATGTAGAACATTTTGAAAATTTAATTATAATAAATTATAATAAATTATAATAAATTATATGAAAGTTTAATTGCAACGATTAATAAAATTCGAATATTTTAGAACTTTTGACTTATTGAGCATTATTTCGATCATCCGTCGACTATTTTTATTTATCAATTCTTCTCTTTTTTTTTCAGGGTGTCCAGCTATTCTTGAATGTCTTTGAATCCTAGAACTATCCTGGAATGTATTTTGAAAAACTCCTACAATTTCAGGACTGAAATTTTTGTCATCCTTTCGTTGAAAAACATTGGATTATGAAAAAAGAAAGAAATAAGAAATATTTTCCGCGCATGCACAAGAAATATGAATTTTGATGAATTTTGTGATCATTTTAATTAGACGAAGCTTTAAAAGCAACTGCGGACATTAAAAATTAGATTAATAATTTAATGAAGCATCAATAAATTAATAATTTTATAAAGTGATGTTTGTGAAAAATTAATAAAAAGAAAAGTATTATTTGGATATAAGCTCTCGCTTAAAGATGCAATGTAAGTTACTAATAGAAAACTTTGAATTAATCTACAATTATAAAATAGAATATAGCAGAGAGATTATTGTTGTGTTGAATGTTCGTTTATTATTTATAAAGCATTAAATAATATATTGTTCTAGATTTATTTGCGTTTTAATTAAAATTCATCACATAGGATTCTAACTTAAATACAAAACATTGAGGAGCAGACTTTCAAAATGCGATTTGTCGAAAATTTAATTTTTAGAAAATGAGAAGGAAAATCGCAAGGAAACTATGGGCCTTACAGAAAATAACAAATTTATTGATCAGTAAGATGTAAAATATTAAACAAAATTGCTAAACTGTTTCTAATAATATTAAACAAATATATTTGTTTGTTTCTACTTAAACAATATAGTGCACTTCGAATATCTAGACTTTTTTCATAGCATATAAATTGATGGTGAAAAAATTCAGAAAATCTTAGTAGCTTAAAATATGAAGAATCTTTCAACATTGAACACTATGCCATCTCTAATTCAAGAAATGAAATTTTGGACAAAATGCATTTTGGAAGTCTACTCCTCATATATTTTGTGCGAATCAATAAAAATTAATTAACTAATGAAACTTATTAGACCTGGAAGAATCAGGATTTTTAAAATATCCTGAAATTGTTTTTGAATTGAGCACCTATCACTGGACATCCTTTTTTTTTGCATTGTAAATTAAAAGGCCACTTCAGTAATAATGTAATGTTAAAAATACATAAAATACATAAATTATATCTTCTAAGGTGTCTATCTTTAAAATTTAATGTGTTTCTCACATTAAATTTTGCTAATAATAAACGAATAATTTTTATGTCGAAATAATTTGTATAGCATGCGTGCGCGCGAAATAAATTCTTTTCACGATTTTTCTTTCAATAATGGATGAATTCATAACTAACTTGCGTAAGAAAAATTTGTTTCACAGATATACGAATATTTATTCGATTGTTATCAGCAAAATTAATGCGAGAAATATGAAAATCATATTTTAAAAATAGATATATACTAGAAATATAATTAACGTAAATTTTATTCATTTTTAACAATATTGCCGAAAACAGTTTTTTAATTTCAGTGGCGATGTAAATTAGAATTGTCAAAAAACAAAGATATAAAAATAAAAAAAAACATTTTGTTCTCGGCCTTTTGTCTTAGGCCTCGTTACCGTTAAGCATAGTTTAAATACTTTTATTTGAAATATAATATTTGAAAGAAAATTTGTATCTTGTATTTCAAAGCAGACAAAAATATTTTATATTTTATATTTTAAGTAACTAAGATTGACAATATTTTCTATTTTCTATTTTAAATACTTTAATGATGTATTTATGCTCTATCTAATTAAAGAGTGAATGTTAGAAAGAAATAAGAATTACTGCTTCTTCTAGAAACTTTAATGCAAGAGAAATAAAGTTTTCTCGCAATATCGTAGCGCTTAGCTTTATTGAAAAAGTTTAACATTATATATATTATATATATATATATATATATATATATATATATATATTATATATATTATATATATATTATATATATATATTATAATATATATTATAATAAAGAGATAGAAAAAGTATTTTATATTTCAAATAAAACATTTGAAAATATTTTGTATTTCAAATATTTTAATTATGTATTTTGCCCAACTCTGGGTCACGTGCTTTCCTTTCCTTTTTCTCAGATCGAAATGAGTTGTCAAATCGCGCGCTCGGAAGTCGTCACGAGCGGAAGCACGCGCGGCGATGGTGGCGCCAGTGACGGCGACGACGACGACGACGGTGACGGTAACAATAGGCGCGATTGGGCGCCATTTTGTTCGCTCTTTGCATCGCAAACAGGCGAGGTACAGCGTGCAGCGGAGAGATAGTCGTCCTCCGAGGAAAAAAAGCAGTTTTCTAGCAAAGCCTTGGACGGATTTCGTTCTCGCTCGTTTCTCCTCCTCCTTCTTCTCCTTCTTTCACATTCCTGTCCCGCGTGTCACATTCTTTTCTCTTGTTCCACGTCGAGCTGCGGTGCAAGCAGCAAGCAGCGTTGATGATTGGGATTCCGCGGGACGATCGGCACAAAATCACAGTCAAGATCCGCAACAACATGAAGAGGAGTTCAAGTCGTGATACCCCGCCTCCTCGTGTTAAGCGGAGCCGCTCTTCCATGGGACGGTAAGATATCTCGCGACGTCGAACGAAAAACTCGCGTATCTCTCCGATGGCAACTTCACGCGGCGTCTTCTCTTGGCCAAACAAGTCCCGCTCGATCCTTCCGCGTTTACTTCTCTTTTTTTTTCCCTCGCCTCGCGACGCCGAGATTGTTGTTCTGTGTAATTATGATCGCTGACCTGTGATACATAGCATCAATGATGTTCGGATTTTCTTTTTTTTTTTCGTCGCTATTGTTCTGCGCACGTAGATAATGTGTTACGAGTGTGCGTTGTGTATGTGTGTATGTGTGTGTACAAGTATGTGTACGAGTGTGTATGTGCGTTTTGCGTCGAGTGAATTACTCTTCATTCAGTCACTACAGTTGGCGAATGTATTTATGTTTGATATTTACAACTGTTATTTTTTACTATGAAGCTTTAAAAAAATTCATATTTTCGAAATTAACTCTGAATCTCTTTGAAGTAGAAAAGTTCAAAAATTCACACATTCAAGTTTTCATCGAGATAAAATATGAGCTATTACTTTTGATTTCGAAGATTTAAAAAAATTTTCAAATTTTGAAACTTAACACCTTTGAAATAGAAAATTATAGAAATTCAGACATCCAAGTCCTTTTCAAGACGTATTAAATGTCAGAGCTGTTACTTCTGACTTTAAAGATTCGAAGCTTTGAAAGAATTCGAATTTTGGAAATTAATTCGGAATATCTTTGAAGTAAAAAATTACAGAAATTAACATATCCATGTTCTTTTCAAGATATTTAAATATTAAGGTTCATTAAATAATATTAGGATTTGTTAAATACTTACTTTTTATAACTTTTAAATTTCGAATCTTCGAACGAATTCCAATTTTCGATAATAACTTTTATTATCTTTGAACTTTGAATGCTATTTCATTTGTGCGTTTTTATTGTATGATAAATGTGTACAGAACAGAAAGCTACTCGGATCTTTTTATCCCATAGCCAATCAATAGGTTTGAAAAATTTGTCGTACAACAAAAACGCACAAGAAATATCATCCTTTGAAAAATTCAAAGCTCGAAGCACTTTAAATTTCGAAGATTCGAAATTAAAAAATTCTTTTAAAGCGAAGTTATCAAAAATAATAATCCTAGTATTTAATACGTAAGAAGTCTTAAAGAAAATTTACAATTAGATGTGTGAATTTTTATAATTTTTTACTTGTTTGATCGATTTTCGTTACACTCTAAAACTATTAGGATGAATCTTATTCTAAAGAGTGAAATCTCACTCTTAAAGATTGAAGATTGAGCCACTCTTTTCAAGATTAGCTTAATTTTCATTTTTATGGCAATATTCATTGTCTGTTCTTTATTTCAAGACTGTCTTTATTTCAAGTAATGTCTTAGGACGTTAATATTGGTATGGAAAAAAGTTTTCCCGTGGCGTTTTTCCCGTTAGATGGCATTAAAAAAACGCCACGAACTTTTCCCCTAATATAAACGGTTTTTTGATTGATTGTGACTTCTTAAGACTGTATTTAAGAATATGAGACCTGACTATGAATACCGGCCTTAGAATAAGATACAATTTCAAAGAGCTTAGAGAGTATTCAGTATTTTAATATTGTTCCATTTCGAATGATTTCACTACAATTATTACAGATTTCACTGCAATTATTACAGATGTAACTTGACATATAATTTTGTTATGTGTGCATGTATTATACGCAAGTGTGGGTAGTATTTGAAAGACATGTATTTAAAATACGTATTAATACGTAAAATATGTATTTAAATACACTTTTGTATTTTGTATTTGAACACTTTGAGAATATTTTGTATTTTGCATTTAAATACTTTTTTTTTAGTATTTTATATTTTAAATTTGTAAATACTAAATACATTTAAATTATGTAAACAATTTTTTTATTAAAGTTAAAATCGCACCAATATTAATTCAATCTAAGTGCGTTTCATTTCACACATGATGTGCATCATTTATTCTTGTTTACATTTGGTGAACAACAATCTCTAACGTTGTATCTCAGTCAAGAATGAGCAGTATTTGAATATGTATTTAAAATACATATTTAAATACATTTTTATTTTATTGAGAATATTTTGTATTTTAATCCTTTCTTTAGAGTATTTAAATATAATTTTTAAAATTTTTTGTATTTTGTATTTAAATACAATTTTTTGAGTATTTTGCTTACTTCTAATTATACGCTATATTATGCTGTTACAAATGAATGAAAAGAGCATATTCGGTCAAGATACACGCATAATATTTTCAAGATTCGGAAGTAACACATTACTTGTAATGTCATCATTACAATTATTTTAGTAACGACTAACTGACTACGTTACATCTCCTTATTTGTAACATTAATAGTAACACGATTATTTTTTTGGATAACAGTAACGAATAAGTGTAGTAATAAAAACGTACATAAGTGAGTTTGGATAACAGTAACGAATAAGTGCAGTAACAAAAACGTACATAAGTGAGTTTCAAAAATAAAAAGTATTATGTTTGACTATGTCGCAATTAACTATAATCATTATAATCGCTATAGATCTCGTGTTGAACTGATCTCAGTTAGTGACAAAGATAATTTTATTTTTACTATTTTAAAAAGGGATCAGTAACAGTATTGAGTTATTTTTCAGAAAAAAGATGATAACGATAAGAGTTAACTTTTATAAACTTTCTCAACCCTGAATATTTTTGTGTGAATTTTTACAATTTCTAATTTAAGCAAACTATACTGTTAAATTGCATCTCGTAATTTCTAGATACGATGATTCCAGCGACGAACGGATCAGTCCGGAAAGGATTCGACGACGAAGCCGAGGAGCCAGAAGTCCCAGTCCGCCCACGCGAGCATCGTCTCACGCTCGCTACGTTGAATCCAGTTCCCATCGCGACGAGTATTTACGCGCGTCGCGCGACGTGCCGCGGGAGCGACCCTACAGCTACAAGGTGCTCTGCGTCAGCGCCATCCATCCAAAGGCCAGTGACGAGGTGATCAAGGATACTCTGTACAGGGAATACAAGAAATTTGGGGAGTTCTCCATCCAGATCTCGCACGAACCAGACGAACGTGTCGCCTATGTGTGTTTCCGTAGCTCGGAGGACGCCCGAGACGCTAAACATGCGAAACCGCGTATCATCATGTACGACAAACTGGCCCTGGTAGAGCCGGTATACGATAGACCAGAAACCTATCGCCGTCCGCGATCTATCACGCCGCCGGATTACGAGAGGTACTATGCTCGGTCTCCGGGACCTACAGATCGACACAGACCTATTGAGAGATACGAGCGTGTGTACGGACCACCGGTGGGTCTACCTCCTCATCGGGAAATGCGCCGCGAAACCATTCCGCCGCCGCATCATGAATTCGTCCGACCACCCATACATCCCCATGGACCGCCACACGTTCACCCAGGACCGCCCCATCACTATGGACCGCCGCGACATATGATGATGCGTCACCCAGTACATGGATTCGAGCGAGTAGAAAATAAGAAAGATAAGTTTCCCAATTATTTGCATCACGTGTCACCGGAGGATGATCCTCTAGCTACTAGAACTCTGTTCGCCGGTAATCTGGAGATTAATATCACGGAAGAGGAGTTGCGTCGTATTTTCAGCAAGTATGGCATTGTCGACGATATCGATATAAAGCGTCCACCTCCCGGTACTGGTAATGCATATGCTTTCGTGCGCTTCCAAACCTTAGACATGGCTCATCGATGTAAGGTAGAATTATCGGGTCAATACATCGGTAAGTTTCAATGTAAAATCGGCTATGGTAAAGCAACGCCAACAACTCGGATATGGGTAGGTGGTCTTGGACCATGGACTTCCGTACCACAACTTGAACGCGAATTTGATCGATTTGGTGCGATAAAAAAGATCGACTACATCAAGGGCGACAGTAACGCCTACATTCTTTATGATTCAATCGACGCAGCTCAGGCTGCAGTTAAGGAAATGCGTGGTTTCCCTCTAGGTGGGCCGGAGCGCAGATTGAGAGTAGATTTTGCTGACGTGACACCGGGCTTTGGTTTCAAGCCCAGATCGTATCCTGAGGATAACAATGACTTCAGACCACGTCCAGTTGACTACGAATCTCCGTATGATCCTTATGGACCTGACGGTGAGTTCAATTACGGACCGAGGGGCTTCCGAGGTGGTAGAGGTAATGCGCCATGGCATGATAGAAGAGGAAGCACTCGAGGTGGTTACAGAGGCTCATATCCTGATGGTTATATACGCGATGAAGCTGACTGGTCCAGTAGAAGACCTCCGCCTGAATTGGAATACGAGACACCACGTGGTCTGAGAAGATCACTCTCGCGCGAACCAGGAGTCGACAGATCAAGATCACGTTCACCACGTAGACGACAAATGGACTCTGATTCAGATTCGGAGAATGCTCGCACTGGCATGCTGTCAACGTCTCGTACGTTACCAGACGTTGCGCGCAAGTCAATCGCAGTTTGGCAAGGTGCGTTGATACTAAAGAACTCATTGTTTCCAGCCAAATTCCATCTGACTGATGGCGAGACAGAAATAATCGATTCTCTAATGAAAGATGAGGAGGGTAAACACATGTTGCGCATCACACAGCGATTGCGTCTTGATCAACCTAAATTAGATGACGTGTCTAAACGAATTCAAACGTCGAGTTCGCATGCTATCTTCCTTGGTTTGGCTGGCTCAAGTACCGCGATTACGAATGACGACGCTAATGTTCAAACGCGACCGCTGCGCAATCTCGTCTCTTATCTGAAGCAGAAGGAAGCTGCCGGTGTGATATCATTGCTGAACAAGGACACGGAAGGCACCGGTGTGCTCTATGCCTTTCCACCCTGTGCATTCTCGACGGAACTTTTGAAACGCACATGTCCTAGTTTAAGCGAAGAGAGTCTTAAGGAAGACCACTTGGTAATTGTAGTGGTCAAGGGGGGTAGCGCCTAATATCGTCTTTTGTGTCCGTATTTTCTACATCGTAAGTGCAAAGATTCTTTAACATGCAATTCCTAAGAGCTTTTCTACTCTGATCATTTAACAAGGAAATGTTTGTCTCAAAATGGATTGAATAGAAAATACGTTGTTTATTGAAAAAAAAAAATCTGTAAAATAAAGGAAAATTTTTAATTTTTTTCATATAAAATTAGCGTCGTAAATCTGATTTTGAACATTATGCTATACACAGTCTAATCTGAAGTGTAGAGATTTTTGACAGTAAACACTTTATGTGGAAAAAATTGAGAATTTTTTTTCATTTTACAGTATTTTTTTAGACATCAAATTACAGAAATGAATAATCATATTTCATATTAATTAAAATATCGTTTTTCATTCAGTCCATTTTCAAAAATACGTTCCCTCGCCAAATGGTCATAATGGATAAGCCTCTTAGATGCGAAACAATGTACAGGACTTGTGAGAAGGAGAACTTGTGTTTTTTGATCGAGTAAGTATTTCGTTTTCTACTGGCTTCCAGACACGAGTTAATCTCATATGATTACAGACAACATCATAATACTTTGATACTTTTTTTATATGAGTGTACATTGACATAGGAATGCCAAGTATATTAACGTTATATTCTATAATCAGACATGTAATAAAAGTTCGTAATGTCTAATTATTGATTTGAGTCTACTCCAATAGCTAGATTTACACAAAATTGTGCAAATCTGAATGTATATGTAAATTCTAATCGAAATTAGGCAATACGAATTTTTATTGAGCATTATTATAAAGACGATCCTTGTATAGTTGTTAAACTTAATGATAGGCGAGGGTGATGCAATTTTGAAATATTACTGGAAAATATTGTCTTCTGTACAGTAATCTTGATTTGTGATATATTTTTTCAGAATTATGACTATTCCACATATATAATGCACATTATCGACGTTATTGAGAAATTAAGTACTTATTTTCTATCAAAAAACACAATTTTGGTATTGTTCCCTAGTTAGATTAATCAAGTAGCAGCGATTACTAAATGGTAAAGTTTCTATCAGCAAAATCATTATTGACCACATTGAATATTATTACGAATATTGTAATCCTCATTACTACAAGTGATGTATAATTACTTGTTTAAAGTGTAGTGTATACAAGAAGGATCTATTTGTATTATATACATATATACATTATAACTATACGTACGTATGTCAGTAATAATATTGTGCACAGTTCTTTCACATTTGCAATCATATAGTTAATATAATTGATTTGATTTTTCTTGGCCAATGCAAATTGAATGTTTTGAGACATGTGTATACACATAAAAATAATAATTAAATACTTGACAAATATAAATTTGCTTTAAAATAATGAAATTAGGACAGAGATTCTTTAATAATTGTAAATTTTCATTTATTAAGTCTAAGATATTTTCATTGAAAAATCTATATACATTTAAATTACTTTACTAAAAATTTTACATTGTTCTCTTAAAAGTAGAATATTTTCAATTATAATGGACACATTGCGTAGTTTTGTAACGATATGAGAACTTACAGTTCATAAAAAAAAATATATAATTTTTTATAATCATAATGGCAAAAAAATGTGAAAGGTCTGGATTAGAGTATATTTGAGATATGAAAAATTTATATAATTAATCGTTTCACGATTTATTTCTGTATACTTCTTTTGTGTGGTATAACTTTTAAGTGATTGTGCAGTAAGTAAAATTCGTGATGAATGTAGTTACAAGTTCTTAAAGTTTGGACTGTGCCCAATAGTGAAGACAGTGAGGAAAAAAAGAGAAAATCTAGAAGAGACCTAAATTTGTTTACTGCAAAATAAAGTTTGTCGATCTGTGTTTTCATAATATCAACAGAAGTTTATCCCTTTTTCAGTGGGGACTGGTTTTTTTTCTCTAAAGGACAGTGTTTGGTGGTATTAACGAAATTGAGCTCTGAGTATGTGTCCAGTGAAATGTAAAAAAAAAAAAGAAAAGTGATTGTGCTCCGTATTCCGGTATGGAGGAGAACATCCGATTATCCGAAACGACGTCCGAAGGGTATATTTTTATATTTCTTTCAGACATCGGACGGGAGAAAGGAGCGTCTCTGCCATACTTGAATGCGATTGAAGGTGCAGTGGTTAAGTATATTTAGTGTTTGAACGGAAAAAAAATAGATGCAGTTTGTAGAGAGAAAAAAAAATTACAAAATGTGTCAATTTTCTTAATACCGTTTTTCACCTATCAAACAATTCGAAAATTCTCGGGAAATCAGTTAAATATTACAGTGATATATACGCGAATGAAAGTTCTAACAACACTATGTATTGTTGCACGATAAACTTTACTTAACGGAAGAAAAGATTGAATTTTATACAAAAACTCGTCAAGATTGCAAGCAATCTAAATTAATATCTCGGCCACATGCATGCATTTTAATCAATGACAACGTTCTATCAATTCAACATGAACGTCCGATATTTTATTGGCCGTAATCTGTCTAACCAAACTTAATTTCTTCGGATATTGTGAATGGAAGTATTCCAATGAAATACTTCCATTCACGATATCCGAAGAAATTAATGCAAAGAAAAGAGTTTTGTTAGACAGATTAGAGCCAATAAAATATCAGATGTTCACATTGAATCGATAGAACGTTGTTCGATTAAAATGCATGCATATGGCCGAGAATTAATTAAATTGCTTGCGATCTTGACGAGTTTGATATAAAATTCTTTTCTTCCGTTAAGTAAAGTATATTGTGCAACAATACATGGTGATATCAATCGTTTAGCAATGACAATTTCGGGGAATGGGAAGATGATTAAAAACGCGACTATGTAGGTCATTAAATTCCAAGTGTTTGGTGCTAAAGAATCATTTTCTCGATTTCTCTCGCGTAGGAGGCTGTTTATTCATATACAATTGTCGCCTGTACGGGAAAAGGAGAGCGATGACCGTTTGTGACGTTTTTTGGTGTTTTCTGTGGCTTGTGGATTCTCCCAGAGAAGCAGATAGAAGGTCGCGAATTAAACTTTCCAGGGACTTTAAACTTCGCGTCATTGTCGAAATTATCCGCGCGATAAAGAATAGCTGTGTCGTCTGCTCGACGTAACAAAATTGTGCATCTGGATGTAGTATCGCGGAAGGGAGAACTATAATGAGAAAGAATAAGAACTGTAGGAATAAAAAGACACAGTGACGGGCGAGAGTCTAAAGAAATCCATATCTTCTCTCGATTCTGTGTGTGGGGCAAGTCAAAGTGAGTTCGTTCCGTCAGTGGTTTAACACCCGGCTCCGATTTGCGTCAAGTGCTGTGCTGCCTTTTGCTCGCAAATCTTTTCTGGCGTGGATTTGGCTGCTCTACTCGTCGTGTAGTTCCTGGCTGTGTTAACAGAGAGGAAAAAAAAAGAAAATTCTGTTTCAGATTCCGGAATGGAAGGATAAAACTCGCGATCGGAGATCTTGTCTCTCTTGTTTGATCACTGTATCCAGATTTAAACAAAAAAAAAAAGAAAAATTAAAAGAATAAATCACAGATCCAAGATAATTTTTTCCTAGTTATTCTTATGAGTGTTTCGCACAACTCACGAATTTACGTTGCAATTCTTATATAATTTATATAAAATTATATGCACGGTAAAAGTATCTGTTTTGGAAGGAATACGTTTATAATTTGACATAACCTCTAAACTTAAC
>Ga0157363_1003788_pt1 | contig 13773 bp, 8 predicted proteins | sample AttsexASBM1_FD_111477 | JGI IMG/M metagenome (GOLD analysis project Ga0157363, IMG submission 111477) | Fungus gardens microbial communities from leaf cutter ant in Ribeirão Preto, State of São Paulo, Brazil - Atta sexdens ASBM1 | ecosystem: Host-associated > Fungi > Mycelium > Unclassified ...
ACATGACTTCCAGATCACGTGCCTATCTCCTATCTCTCTTCTGTTGTAGACTAATAATTATCACTACAATATATACTTGTCCAAACCCTAACCCTAGTCCAAGTCTGTCCACACGTTCAGGCTATAACAATGCTGATAATCCCAATGTTATAAATTTAGTCATTGATTTAACATTTCTTTGCTCAAATCTGGTCAAAATTGATAATCATTATATCTTACCTGATATTTGACATTCTTTGGGTCATGCTCCATTAACTATCAATATTTCTATCATAAAAGAATTCATTCAAGAGCAATGTTAGACCAAACTGACCAATTATAGATCTTTCAAGATAATTGAAGACTGGAAGGTTTTCAAAGGAGTTGTTAAGAAGACCAAACAATCATTTTTTGATGATAAAATTCAAGAAATCACTTTGAAAAATTGTAGACTATAGAACCTCATAAATTGGATCAAGAAGCAAAAATTGCCAGTGATAGAAGCACTACAATTCAATAGTCAACCCTATATTGAAATTAACAATCTATATAAGGCATTACATCAAAGATTCAATTTAGCTCAGAATCATCAAATAAATTTGGACTTATTAGATGAAATTCCATCAAAACCTATCATGGAATAGCTATTGTTCTCTAGAAAAGAGTTTAAGATCACCATTAATAAGTACAACAGTTTGTCCACTCCTGAGCTAAATCGTGTTTCATAGAAATATCTAAAAGTGGTCATTAATAATGATAAATACCTTCTTAACATTGTTAATATCACTAATACCTACATCAACATAGGATACTGGCCATTCCATTTCAATACATCTTCATTAATCATCATCCCCAAGCCCAATAAAATAGCTTATGACTCTCCAAACATATTCTATCCAATTGTTCTTTTAAATACTCTGGATAAACTCATTGAAAAAGTCATCAATGAAAGGCTTCAATACTAGTCAATCTCAACGATTTTTGTATATTCTAATCAGTTAGGTAGCTTAAAGCAACAATTAACTACTGATACAGGTGTATTTTTTATGTACCTCATTTGTTTAGAATAGGTCAAAGATCTTCAAACTAGCACTCTGGTCTTTGATATAGCCCAATTCTTCCCATTGCTCAACCACCAACTTCTTCTGTCTATTCTAGACAAAGCTAGTTTTGATCCAAAAATTTCTCTTTTCTTTTCTAACAATTTAATTGGTAGAAAAACTCAATATCTATAAAACAATTTCATTTCTCCTTTTTTCAATATAGGTGTAGGTGTAAGACAAGGTTCTACTCTCTCCTCTATCTTCTTGGCTCTCTATATTTCACCAATTTTTCATATTTTTGAAAAAAAATCAAATAATCTCAATATCTCTATCTCTTTTCTATATTTTGTAGATGATGGAATTTCCATTTCACAAGAAGAATCTTTGGGAAAAACAAATGTCTTTCTGTTTTGTAGCTATAATATTATTTTTTTCATTTTCAACCAGTTCAGTCTTGTTATTAAACATGGAAAATTCAAAGTTTTTCACTTTTCTAGATTGTATGGAAATTTTAATCCACCCCTGCTCAACCTTAGTTCAATAAAAGGTCCTATTTTATGGCTAGAAGACACCTGGAGATATCTTGGCTTCATCTTTGACAAGAAGTTGTCTTTTTGCCAACATATAAAATTTTATGCTAACAATACTTTGTCTACTGTTAAATGTATGAAAATGTTAGGAAATTTGATGAGAGAACTAATTTCTCATGAAATGTAACTTTTAAACAGAATGTGCATTCTCCCTATTGCACTTTATAGGTTTCTACTGTAGTTCTTCAATAAGGCCCCACTTTTGTATCCTCTCAAAAAACTTTAAAAAATGCAAAAAAGAGCTGCCATCTAGATCACTAGTACTTTTCATATATTACTAACATAGGAAGTTAAAGCTATTGCTAGTCTAATTCCTATTCATCTACATCTCCAGAAAATCAGCAGTAGACATTAAATTAGAACCACATCTTTACTATCAAATCATGTGATCAACACTTTATCTAAAAGCAAACATACTAACTATCTCCCTTCACATCACCTCTCATTAGAGAACATAACCATCAAACAAAGACTTAAAATCAAGAGTTCTATTATAGACACTAACAATTGTCTTAATGGAATATTCCCATCTTTTGATTCTCTTAATCATGAATTCTGTCTAGATTTTAGATTAATTGACAATTTTTCTAGTAGTTTTTTTTTTCCATTGAGCTAACTGCAAAGATAAAGAAAGTAAGGAGGCTTATCTTTGTAAACTTAATGATATATTCACAAACACATCTTCAGATCCCAATTCTGTTGTTGTTTCTGATGCAAGTATTAGAAATAATGTCGCCACATCTATCTCACATGTCCACTCTCTCTCCTACAAGGTCAAGAAAACTATTTATTATGCTGTCAATGTTACTTTGACTGAAGCTGAACTTTTCACTATTAAATGTGGAATCAACCAAACTATTCAAATCTCTAAAGCTTCCTACATCATCGCTATTTGTGATGCTATTCATTCAGCTCTTCATATCTTTGATTTCACTATCTACCCTTATCAATTGCAATCAATAGACATAGCAAAAAACCTTAGAGTATTCTTCAATAAAAACTCTCTAAACTCCATCAAATTCTGGAACTATATATGTAATGCTAAATGGTCCTATCATATGTTGGTTAACAAAGAAACCAAAAAGTTCAATCTTGTTCCTATCTTTCCTTAAAAAGAGTTATAGGACTTCAATAAAAAGAAAGAATATGACAACATCATTGAAAACTGGTAAATAACATTCCAAGTATCAGACCTCAAAGGAAATCATTTTCTAAATCTTCTAAATGATGAGCTCCACATGATCAAACCATTCTATATTAAAGATAGTCCTTACATTAAACAATTTAGTTACTTGAACTCACTTTGTATGAGAGCTATCAAAGCTATTACAAATCATACTTCTATAGGAGAATATTGCCTAAAGTTCTTTCTAAAAGAGAGTTTGAGTTGTTTGTATAGAACATATCCTATTGAAACAAGACAATATATCCTCTACAAATATAGAAGATACAACAAGTATTGGAATTCTTTAAGAACTACTTTTAGTCATTTTTTAATCTTCCTTGAATTCAATCTAAGTACTTTCTTTTCATGAAGGCATTACTTAGAATAGCAGTTCTTTTTGCTTACATTTTAGTCTCTTTTTTTATTTTTCATTTATTTTGTTCATTTATTTTTCTTTTTGTTAGTCCCTATATAAGTAGTTATATTATAGCTACTATGGTCTACCACTACACTCTGTATAATAAATTGTTGATTTAAACTAACAAAAAAAAAGAGGTATGTGACTGCAATCACATGATGCATCATATGACATTATGTTATAAAGCCTAGAACATTGAAAAATAGACTAGAAGAAGTAATGTCAAGGTATATGTCTACAATATATTGTTCTTATGGTATACTACAAGAAACTGAGAGAAGCTGGACTAATAGCAAATCACCAAGGTAGAACTTACAGCTAATACATGAAATTTGAGATAGGGTTATTTATTGCTAACATGAACCATGTATCTATTGTATAAATAGTGTAGCAATACATTGGAGACTCCTTATTAAGTTCTCTTGTAATTTCCATAAGACTCTTTGCTTATAAGACTTCTTAGTACACTATTGACTGTCTTTGTTAGGAACAGACCAGCTACTGAACCAGTTACGCTAAAAGTGCACAATATCAAGTTTAGCTTTGACATTTAGCTGGTACTATATATGTACTTCATACTGTACTTCTAACTGTATCCCCTTTTCAAGGCATGTGGTCCCCACATAAAAGTTATATAAATAGCTGTATCCAAGGATTATGCTACATGTTGTGGTCTCAGAGCTTTGACAGTTTTATGGGGTTTCTAAAGGACCCAGTAAACTCTGCTTTACAGAATGTCCAGTCTAATGAAGATATACAACTAAGCAACTGGTACTATTTCTAGTGACACTTCTGGCCACATCACACTTTCATGCTAACAACTGTCCATTTAAAGGAAATGGTTTTACTGGGAGTCAAACCACCAACTGCTTAAAAGCTTGATATTATGTTAAGAACAGACTAGCCACTGAACCAGTTACACTAAAAGTGCACAATGTCAAGCTTAGCTTTGATATCTAGCTGGTACTATATATGTACTTCATACTGTACTCCTGACAGTCTTGGTTAGTGGCTACCACAACACCATCCACATATCTCTCCACATCTCTAGTCACTCCTAGCTACCAGTAGTTCCTCATCATCAGTTCTATTGTTTTCTATTATCTCTCATGTTCAGCTACTGGTATATTATAGTGTAACTTCTGTCCTCAACTCTTTATCCCTAGATACATACACCTTTCTTTCTTTTAATACTAGATTATCTTCTACCTGCCATTCTTCATCTCTTAATACTTTTACCTCTGTCTTCTTCATTTCTTCTACTACTCTAATTACTTTGTCATCTTTTTCTTTGGCTTTTTTTATCTTTTCTACTATATCTACTTCTGGTCCCTCTACTACTACTTCTACTAGCTCTCAAATCTATTCTTTTTTTATCAGCTTTTTATTTTCATTATTTTTTTCTATTTCTACTTTCTAGTCTGGTCTTCTACTTAATTCATCTGCCTTCTCTATTTTTGCCCCTAGTGCATGTTTTAAAACAAAGTCAAATCTTGACAAATATAATATCCAACAGGCTTGTTTTCTGTTTAACTTTTGTGCTTTCATGAAATACTCCAAGTTCTTATGGTCTGTCTAGACCTCAAACTTGGATTTTGTGCTTTCTAACAAGTGCCTCTAATTCTCTGATCACTTTTAAGATCTCCTTATCATGTATTTTGTAGTTTTTCTCTGTCCTATTTAGAGATTTTGAGAGGTATATTACTAGCCTCTATCAACTGTCCTTACACTCTATCAATAGTACTCCTCCTGTTGTATAGTCTGATACATCTACTTCTATTCTCATTTTTTTTATCCAAGTCTAGTACTGCTAGTACTGGTTCCTCAGTGAATTTTCTCTTCAATTTCTTAAACACCTTTTCCTATCTCTCTGTCTATTCCCATTTTTGATCTTTTCTTACTAGGTCATGCAAAGATCTGGCTATGGATACAAAGTTTTTAATGAATTGCTAGTAATAGTTGGCCAATTCTAAGAACTTCTGTATATTCTTGACTCTTCAAGAAGTTAGCTAGTCCAACACTTTATTTATTTTTTTCCTTCTCTATTTTGATTTCTTAAGGCCCTATTACTATTTCTAAGAATTTTACTTCCTTTTTTATTTTTATTTATTTTAAAATCAACAATTTATTACATAGAATACAGTGGCAGACTGTGGTAGCCACAATGTAACTACTTATATAAAAGAAAAGAAAAGAAAAGAAATAAAGAAAAGAATAAGTGAAAAAGAAAACTCTAGAAATATAACAAAATGACTTAGAGACTCTATTCAGATTCCAATAGTTGTTATATCTTCTACACTTATGAAGAATATGATATCTTGATTCAATTGAATACATTCTGTACAAATAGCTGAAATTTTCTCTTAAGAAGAATTTTAGACAATATTCTCTTATAGAAGTGTGATTTGTGATTAATTTAAGTACTCTTGCATACAAAGAGTTTGAGTGACCAAATAATTTGAGCCAAGCACTACCTTTCATATAAGTAGGCTTGATAAGAAGATATTCATCATCCAATAAGAAAGTGGTTTTCTTTGAAATCTGATACTTGAAATATCATTTGCTAGTTATATATAATCAAATTACATTCTTCTTTCATGCTGAAATTCCATGATGATTTATATGAGAGAATAGAAGTGAGATTGAATTGTTTGGTTTCCTTGTCAACAGCTACATGATGAGTCCATTTAGTATTGCTAGAGCAATTCCAAAGTCAATGGAGTTTTGAGAGTTTTTATTAAAAAATGCTCTGAGATCTTGAGCTATAGCAATAGACTAAAGCTGATAAGAATGAGATGATGAATCAAAAATTTGTCTCACTGAATTAATGGCATCAGTAGTGACTATAATATGTAATGCATTGGAAACTTGAACTGCTTGGTTGATTCTGTATCTAATAGCAAACAATTTTGTCTCAGTTGATGTAATATTGACAGTATGATAAATGGTTTTGGCAATAGTATTATAGCTCAAGCAAATGTGCAATATCAACATAGCAACATTGTTTTTGATGCTAGTATCAGAGACAACAATGATTGTTTTGGAATTCAATAATATGTCTTTAAATGCTTTATTGAGCTTGTAAAGATGGGCTTCTTTTATGGTTTACTATATGAAAAGAAAAACAATCAGGAAAGTTATCTACTAGTCTGAAACCAGAAGAAAGTTCATTATGAAGAGGATCAAAAAAAGGAAATATTCTATTAAGATAATTATTGGTGTCTATAATGGAACTCTTGATTTTGAGTCATTGCTTGAGTATCAACTTGTCCAAGGAAAGATGATGTAATATTGAATTCTTTGAGTGTTTGTTTTTCAAGAGTGAATTAAGTGCATGATTTGATGGTAAAAATGCAGTTTTAAGTTGTTGTTAACTGCTGATCTTGTGCAAGTGCAAATGAATAAGGACAAGGCCAGCAATAGCCTTAATTCTTCATGTCAGTAACATACAAAAAGCTCTCATGACCCATATGACAGCTCTTTATTGCATTTTTTCTAAGTTTCTTAAGAAAATAAGATAGTGGGACATTCTTGAAATGCCATAGTGAAAATCCATAAAGTATAATAGACAAAACACATGTTCTATAGAGTAATTATTTGTGGTGGGATGACAAGCCTCTAGTAGAATTCCCCAACATTTTCATTTTCTTGATGGTTAAAAGGGCTTTGTTGGAGTAGAATCAAATGTGTTGTTGAAAATGAAACTGAGGTATCTCTATGTATCCTTTGGTTATAAAAGCAGACCTCCTAATAGGCTGAGATCTAAAGAAGAAGGGTTAAAATTTCTAGTCAATCTAGAAAAATATAAGACTTTTGATTTCCCATGTTCAATTATAAGACCAAACTGATCAAAGAGAGAAGTGATGATGTTGTAGCTACAAAAAAGTAAAGTGTTTGATTTTTCACAGGTTTTCTTCTGTAAAATAAAAAGACCATCATCTATAAAAGAAAGAAATAAAACAGAAATGTTTGGAATAAGATTTTTTGATTTTTTTTTTCAAAAATATGAAAAATAGGTGAAATGTAAAGAGTAGAGACAATGAAAGAGAGATCAGATTATTGTCCTACACCTACATTTGTCTTAAAAAGAAGGGACATGAAATTGTTTCACATGTACTGTATTCTCTTATCTATTAAATAGTTAGAAAAAAAGATTGAAATTCTTGAATCAAAACTAGCTTTGTCTATAATTAAAGAAAAGAGTTAATAATTGAGTGACAGGAAAAACTGAGCTATGTCAAAAGCCAAAATGCATGTTTGAAGACCTTGAACCTATTCTAAACAAATGAGATATATAAGAAAAATGCTTACATCAGTAGTTAAGTACTGTTTAAGTCTATCCAATTGATTGGGGTGAACAAAGTTCGATGTGATGGATTGATTTTGTAATCTTTCACTGATGACCTTCTCAATGAGTTTTCCTAGAGATTAAGAAGAATAATTGGTCAGAATATTTTTAGAGAGTCATAGGCCATTTTATTAGGCTTAGGAATAATGATTAAAGAGGATGTCTTGAAGTGCAACAGCTAATAACCAAGATCAATATATGCATTAGCATTGTTGACAATGTTAAATAAACACTGATCATTATCTACTATGAATTTTAAGTGTTTCTATGATACATAATCTAGTCCCAGTGTAGACAAATTGTTGTACTTTTTGATCATGTTTCTGAATTCCTCTTTCAAAAAAGGTAGCCATTCTATTCTAGGTTTCATAGGAATTTCATCCAATAATCATATATTTATTTGATAATCTTGTACTGAATTAAATGTTTGATGGAGTGCCTGCCATAGATCTTCAAGTTCAATGCAGGAATGTCCATTATATTGTATAGCTTTTATAGCTAGCAATTTATACTTCTTGACCCAGTTTATAAGGTCTCAAGGTCTCTTGTTTTTAATGTAATTTCTTGAATTTTCTTGTCAAAAAATATATATTTGGTCTTCTTTATAAATCTCTTGAAATTCTTCCAATCCTCTATTGTCTTGGAGGATTGGTTCTTGTTTAGTTTGGTGTTACACTTCTTATTCTACCATACTTTGGAATATTTAGTGATATTGACATTTTTAGAAAATTTATACTAGATAGAATCTGAAATTCTTATATATTCTTGAACAATTTCTTCAAAAGATTCTTTACTTGATATATCTGTTGTGTCAATATTTTTTATTGCATTCATAAGCTCAGTGACAAATTTTAGTCAACAGTCAAGAAAGCATAGTTGGATAGGCTTTTAGATTCCAGTAGAATTAAAGGATTGTTAATTTAGTCAGATTTTAGTCAAAGAAATATGAGATTAATAGCTGAGTTAGCATTATTAGGATTGTTAGTGTATCAAGTAGGGACTTGATTGACAAAAAAAGAAAGTTTTAAGTCAAAAGAATCAGCAACCTCCAAAAGAATGTTACTGAATACTGAATGGTGAGGATAAGATGGGTTCCAATTACTATCTCTGATATTGAAGTCTCCTATTATAACAAGTATATAATAAAGAAAATAATACCATTGTTAAAGAATGAAATGAGATTAATATTCCTGTGATTTAAAATGTCTTTTCTGAGTGAAAATCAAAACTGGGTAAGTCAAATGTTGATATATATGATTACTCTTGAATAATCATTATCATAGATTGACTGTCTTGAAAAGACTATCTCTCTCTTCAGATATTAAACTTGGAATGGTTCATATGAAAGACCATGAAGGCTCTTAAATGAAAACAATATTGAACTCTTTTTTGTTTTCTAGAAGTATATCTGTGAACAGTCTGTTCTTTCAAATGTTCTGTGAAAAAAGCTTTGAATTTCTTAAAATTATGAACTTATCTTACTTATAAATGAACAGATTGATTTTCTTCTATTCTCACAAAGCTCTTGATATTTCTTTATTGAATTGGTGCCTTCAGAAAGAGCACATATTGATGTTGGTTTGATATTCTCCTTTACAGTTTATGTACTTGAAGTTGTGTGAACATGGTTCTCCTTTTTTTGTTTTAAGTCTTAGTGGATTAGTCTTGAAATTGGCTTTACAGCACCATGCCAAGTCCCTGTGATTTTATACCTTATGAGGACCATTACACTTGACACACTTGGATCTATGTACATAATATACAAACATTGTATAACTCCACTTTCAACAGTTCTTGTACTGTAGTACACTTGGGTTCATGCTTGTACTTTTGATTGTAGTGATATGATTTCCTACATTGAAATATCTGTTAATCAATCTCTTAGCTTTGGAGCTACTTTGGACATCCCAAATGTCAATTCATATTACTGTCATATCTGATTTTGGGAAGACTTTGATAACATGAGGTTTGGACATGAGAACAATGTCATTGAATATATGTGTCAATTGTAAGACTCTTTCAATCACATCAGCAGATATGAGAATATTCATATTCTCAATGAGATATAGAATTCCTAAAATTTTGAAATATGATTTTGATTGAGGTAGTCTTGGCAACATAACATCATCTGAATTGACAGCATTGACATTCTTAATATATTTCTCAATTATGTTCAAATCTAATGTGAAAGCTACTTTGTTAGTAGTAATGGTAATACCTCTGTTGTTAGCACAAATAAAATTAGCCACAACATCTAACTTAATATTTTTGAGTGCCCTATTGATATTGGCTACATGCTTACTGAATAGCGTTATGAGCTTTTTAGTGTTGTTCAAACTCATTAAGACTAATACTTATCTTCTTGACAGCTTCTTTGTTATTATATTGAGTCTTAGTTTGTCCTTCTTAGGCTCATTTAAGACTTTATAAACTTCTTCAATTTTCTTTGCTAAGAGGTTTGGAAAGTTGTCTTTGATTTTTATAATATCTTTAATATTACTTTTAGATGCTTGAGCATAAAAACATCCATTTTGAGCATTGTTCTGACTTTCACCAGTTTTATCTTTGCCTTTATAAAATTTGGACCTTTCCAAAACTTTCTTACTTGGTTTAGGAGAGATAAGAGGAGAGATCTTAGAAATGTTAGCTTTTTTTGTAGGATTAGTCAATTTCTTGTTCTTGACTCCAAGATTTCTAGTATTTCATGGTCTAAATTGAGCCAACATATACTGCCTGGAAGAATTTTTTTCTTTGTTAACAGTAATTATATCCCATCCTGATTCATAAAAGGACAAGATGAAATATCATGCTGCAAAACCACACTCTGCTATCTACAGAATATCATTACCTGTTTTACCATCAAGCTTTCTTTGTCTAATAAAAGCTGCTATTCTGTGAAGAGAACATATAATTAAGGACCAGTAGGTTGATTACTAAAATATGTAATTGAAGATGTTTTGAGACCTTGCTCTTAACATATGTTCGTGTTCTCTTCATTAATGCCTACACCATGTAGTTCCAGCCTATTTTCTGTTACTATAGTCCTGTTAGCATTAACATTTTCCCCTACCTCCAGTGTTGTATAGGACAGTGCAAGTCCTTGAGATTCACTAATCTCTACTTAATTAGCTTATGTAGGTTTGTTGTTCAAAGCTTGGATTTGCTTTATATACTTGATAGAAGATACTTTTAACAGCACAAAAGATATCTTAGAACCATTAGAGCTTGAGTTGGTTGACCTACCTCTCAGAGTATCAATCTCTATGTTTGTATTCATATTATATTGAGTTTGTGAAATAGGGAGTAGTCTAAAATCAAGTAGAACAAGTATATTTGCTAATTCTCTGTTGGGTGCTACCATACAAGATGATGGTATGAGAGAAAGAAGCAATGATGATCCCACTTCCTTTATCTTCTATCTATACTTTTTTGGTTTCACATATAAGTTGTTTTCTACCAACCCTTTTATCACATTCTCCACCACTTCATCATGTCCTTCCTCCTCTTCTATTCCCATAATAATGCCATTGATAAAACTCCTATATTGATGAAGTCCTATAGAATTTTATTCATTATGGTTTAGAATATTGCTGGGAAGTTAGTAAGCCTAAGAAATATCACTACTGGTTCAAAAGACTCTTTAGTAGTTGTAAATGCCATCTTCCACTTATTTTCTTTCTTTCTTTATTTATACATGATTGTAATCCCATTGCAAATCTAACTTAGTACTTTGTACTAATATTTTCTACAATGTCTGAAATAAGAGATAGAGGGTAATTATTTTTGATAGTCCATTCATTTAGGTATCTATAGTCCTGTACCATACATTTTTTACTATCCTTCTTTCCTACAAAGAACACTGGTGCTATTTGAGGAGATTTTGAGGGTCTGATATATCCCTTCCTCAATTGTTTACTGATGAACTTATACACCTCTTCCCTTTCTTCTCTTGACAAGGGGTATACTTTCCCCTTCCTTGATATAAACCTCTTCTTTATTTTTATTGCATAGTCCCACATTTTCCTTGTTGGCATTTTTTTTACTTGCTTTCTTTTCAAAGACTTAGATCCACTTGTGAAATATTGGAAAAACCAGTTTCTTGGCTTCTTCCTCCAATTTTGCCACTTCCTCTTCTTTATCCTAGATTTTCCACTCCTCTACCACTCTCTTTATTTTTAGTATTTTTTCCTTCTTGAGTTTACTCTTCCTCTTTTCTTTCTCCCTTTGCTTTTTCTCTTTTCATTTCTTCCCCTTCTCCTCCCTCTCCTCTTCTTTCTTTTGCTTTTGCCATTATAACTTTTCTTGCTTTAATCTCTACTGCCTTCCACACTCTTTGAGACATCTCATCATTTTTACTTCTCTTGTTTCCCACTTGATTTCTAGGTTATGGCAAACTAGCCAAGATATCTCTAAGATTACATTCCACTTCTGTTCTTCTATCACATTGATTTCTGTTCTTTCTCTATGTCTCCTATAAAATATGTTTACCTCCACTGTATGCTCTATTAGCTTCTTCTTATTAAATGTACCATCTACATTTTATATATATATTGGCCATTCAATTTTCTTTAACTTAAATCCCTGTTTTTTTTGCAAACTCTGAACTTATAACTAGGTCTGTTGTCAGAGTTGTGAATAATAAACTCTATTTTTCTTTTCTTTTATTAAGGTTAGGGTTTAGTGTGACATCATATGTGACAGTCACAAACTGTTACATAACATAATATGGTGTCACACATAGGTTACATGTTACAGAAGAATGTAGAAGGTTCTGGAATGATGATATCATATTATATATTAATGGTATATAATATACATGGCTTTTAGGGTAGACTAGAATTCATGTAGCATAGATCATTAGTCTAGCATATATAAGTAGGATATATTGTATTAGAAACTCCATTGAGTTCTCTTGTGTTATCCAATACAAGGATAATTCTTTTGCTCTAACCCTTAAGCTTAAGTTATAATACCTATTACTTTGCTGTCTAACAATGCTTCTACTATTATCTCTTCCTTTGTGTCAACTCTTTCCAATCTAATCTTTATAATCACCTCTCTTAGAGCATTCTTATTCAAGCTACAGCAGAATGTATTTTCCATTACTCTACTATTCAAGAACTACTAGATTCTCCTCCTCTTTTAAATTGTCTGTTCTATAATTGTCTCCACACTTCATTCTTCTTCCTTATTCTACAAACCTCCAATTTCTTAGTTATATTATTAGTCTATGACGAGAGAGAAAAGACATGTGACTGGAAAGTTACATGACATTATATTATAGGGCCTAGAGCAGTCTAGAACAGTCTAGAAGGATCGAGAAGAAGTCTAGAAATAGAGTGACATCAAGGAACATGTTAACAGCATGGTTTCCTCATGGTGTACATATGGTGTACATATGAACAACAGAGATAAAGAGTAGAGTTTAGGGTATGATGTTAGGGCACATGTATATGGTATGCTAGCCTTGAGGTAGACATATGGTGGATGAGTAATAGGACATGAGGTAGATTGGTAATGGACATGAGGACAGAATATGGACATTTGTCAAAAATGCAAGAAGTGGACTTAACTTTTCTTATTTTCTTTTCTTATTTTTATTTTCCTGTCAATTTATTTTCCTTTATTTTATTTTTAGAACTAGGGTTAGAGTGACAAGATCACACTGTCACACAGCAGGTCACATCGAGTGACACAGTCACAAGTCACTTGACACATGGAAGGATATAGAACATTCTGGAAGGGATGACTTTATACAATATGTGATACATATGGTCATTTAGGGTAGGCTAGAAATAGCTCGCACAGACCATTACGTATTAGTATATAAGGTAGACAATCTTGTACAGAGTTCTATATCGAGTTCTCTTATGTTAACCCAATACAAGGTTCTTTTCATTGACTAATCCTAAGGTCTTTGATTTGTAACAACATTAGGGTAGGACACACAGTCATAGTACAGACTATGGATAGTTTATATAAATAGTTAGTAGAATACTATTGTGGTTCTCTGTCGAGTTCTCTTGTGAATTACACAACTTGTGTTCCCTACTAGATATCTTGTTATGACTTAAAGCTCAAAGTGTTAAGCAGTAAGACAACTCTTGTATTGAGTAACACAAGAGAACTCAATAGAGTTCCTAGTACAAAGTAGTCTACCTTATATACTACTACCTATGGTCCATGCTCACTACTGTGCACCCTACCCTAAATGACCATGTGTATGACAT
>Ga0157363_1003792_pt1 | contig 13771 bp, 5 predicted proteins | sample AttsexASBM1_FD_111477 | JGI IMG/M metagenome (GOLD analysis project Ga0157363, IMG submission 111477) | Fungus gardens microbial communities from leaf cutter ant in Ribeirão Preto, State of São Paulo, Brazil - Atta sexdens ASBM1 | ecosystem: Host-associated > Fungi > Mycelium > Unclassified ...
GAAATACTTACTTTGTTCAATATTTTTTCAAAGCTCTATTTAAATTTTACTAAATTATTGACTCGTGTGATATATTTAAATAAATTTAATACAGATATTATTGATTTTAATATATATATAATTTATAGAGATTTTTATTATTATTATAATGGTTTGCATAAATTCTCTTTTTTTATTATAAAAAATAATTAGATTCTCTATTCTTCAATCTTTGTGCAATTTTCGGATAAAATCCTATTATCCGATTTATCTGGTTTTGCTGGATAAAATCTAATTATTCGGCTTTATTAGATAAAATCCGATATCCGATTATTCGACAAATCATTATCCGTTGCGTATTGCGTATCTATATTATCTAAAAAATTATTATCCATTGCATTTCTAACGATAACATACTATTAACTAACGGACAACTAGCACTATCTGCAGTAAGTTACTTTCCTCACAGCGAAATTTTAATCGTCGGTAAAGAATTCACCTATATGATCAGTTAGAATACATTATTCCTGCGGTATAATTGCGTACTACGATTCAAGATTCGAACGATAAATCTATAGATCACGCAATAAAACAATTATTGTGATAAATTATTATAAAAAAATAATAATTTATATGATTTACGTGAATCTTGGAATCCAGTTAGACGTTAAAAAAATAACTGGCATTACCTTACAAGATTAATAGCGGGTTCAATTGGAAATATTATTGCACTGATATATATTAAAGCCATCGTACACAAATCGATATAAAAATGCTTGTTTAATATATATTAAACAGCGAAATTTGCAATACACTTTATTGTGCAGTTTCATAAAATATACATATATTGGATGTTTTATCATTTAAAATAAAATAAAAATAAAATTTTACTTTTATACTCAAATTAGATAAATATATAATCAATTCAAATGCATCAGTACACATTAGTATGCTCAATCGAATTCGCTATAAGATAAGAGGAGGCATTACACTCACCGACACACGATATGCAGCAGGAAAGTTATAATACGACGTAAATCTGTAACAAGCAAACATACTGAAATTATAGCAGTGACTAAAATATTTTTATTAAGATTTGAAAATATACAATTACATATTCTAATTTAAATTTTTATTTGTTTTTTTAATAAATCAATTAATTTAAAAATTCTAATAAAAAATATAATCAAAATTACGTTTAATTACGTTTACATATTAAAATTAATTCATAGTCAATCAAGCTGAAAATCAGTCGTATGAATAAGATGTTATAGTCGAAGCGGAGTTAACAAAACTATCATACATTATTTTGAATAATCATATCGGTGCAATATACTGTAAATCAGTATGATCGCGCGAAGTTCTTCTGATAAAACTATTGTACATTCAACGTGCAATAACGAAATTATTATCAACAAAATATATTCAAAAATATATTTCAAGAAGATTTTTCCATTGAGCTTTTGAGATATTACATCATCGCTTCTATAAATCTTAGGCCCGATTTTCATTTTTTAATTAACTTGTTGCAACAAGCTTTCTGCAATAATTTAACATTATCTAAGCTTAAGTTTAAGCCATGAGAAATTGAGCAATTTCTTATGGCTTAAGACTTAAAACTTAAGGTAATAACTTATTGTAGAAAGCCCAGACTTACACACATTCTATAATAAGCCATTAGTAATAAATCAGAAAACAGAAGCTAGAAATTAATCAATCATAATCAATTATTCTTTTCACATTCCATTGAAATGGATCAATTTCTAACTTTTAATTTCTGATTTATTATTAATGGCTTATTATAGAACGAGTATTAGCGCAAAAGCACAGATTCTTGCATAAGATGTAACACATAAAAAAATAAATCAGTCTTTTATTTTATAATAAGGCATAAGAAAATCGATCTTTTATTTTATTAACCAGATTTTCTACAATAAACTTTAAATTTTAAGCCATAAGAAATCGACTAATCATAGCCAATTATTCTTTGACATTCGACTGTGATTGGTCAATTTCATATGGTTTAAGACTTAAGCTTTGATAAATCTGGATCTACAATAAATTTTTAAGTCTTAAATCATATAAGAAACGGACGAATCACAGTCGATTATTCTCCTCGCATTCAATTGTAATTGGTCAATTTCTTAGGGCTTAAAACACCTATTATAGATCTGAACTAACAGTGTATTGTAGAAAACCCAACATGGAAAAAAAGAAAACAAAAGATTTCGATGTTTCATTTCCGTATGCATTAGGCAAAACTGTGTTCCCGCTCTTAATCTGATGAAAATATAAAGATTGTATTTTTTTAGCTATAGTTAATCACTAAACTGATGATTTTGTAGTGTAACTTTTTAAAATTACCACTGCAAAATCAGTTTAGTGATTATATTGACATAACTAAAATATATCCCATGGTAAGTACAGAGTTTTGCTTTGTATTGGCGCGCGGAATGGCGCTAAATCCCGATCGAATTACAACAATTTCGACAAATCACAGTTTCACGAACGTCGAATCTATATCAAATGATTGCCGTCAATTAAATATCGCAATACAAACTTAGTAATGACTGCAACTTACTAATTAGACTCGCATAATACTGCCATAATAATTCGGAGTCGATCCGTTCTGCATCCGCGATGTATTAACGACGACGAGAAGTGACGAGAAATGGCGAGAAATTGACGAGAAATCACGAAGCGGCGGCAACTTCACCCCGTACAATACGAGTCAAGCTAACGGCTAAACGTTGCCATTCCTATCGACTTCCTTTTTAAAAAAAGAAAATATAAAAACGTTCTTCCCGACTCAAAATATCAGAAAAATTACTGTATCTGCGCAATTCATCTTTGAGTGAACTCGACCTAATTTTCGTCAAAATGTGGCCAAATTACACGATACAGTGCTGGTGCCGCGCCGCGCCGCGCCGGCGGGCGCTCTCGCAATTTGAATCCAAGCCGTTCGTTGACTCGGGGAGTTTTGCAGGACAAACTCCAGGTGGCGGACGCGGTGCCCGTACGATCGCAGGTGGCGGCAAATCGCGCGGTGCGTCGCGCGAGCGAGAGGTAAGGTTATCGATGTGGCGGAGCGAAGCGGAACAGCCAGAGCCAAAGGATGGGGACCGTGCGGGGGACCGCGCCAGGGGCCCCCAGGTGTAACTCATGTAACTCGCGCTCGTTCGAGCAGTGCACCGCCGTCCCATCTCGGCATCGTACTGTCGCTGTCGTTTCCTTCTTCTTTTTTTTTCACCGAATTCTCTATTAGGATCCTTTCCGAGCGTCTCTCCTAGGGTCACGGACGATGCTGTCCGGATAGCCGGATTCGCGGAACAGCGAAGGACGCGCGCGAAATGTCATCCGAACGATTTCATAAGTGAGTGCACTTGTCTTTTTTCTTCTATTCTTTATTAAGAGGATGCCGCACGCGGTTTTCTCTTTGTCGCTCTCTCTTTCTTCCGACTCTTCCTCTGCTCTTGTTTTCGTACACGCTCGCCCGTAGGACTTGTCCCGGAAAGCGTAGAAATGCTGTGGAGCGAGGTACTCGCCTTGAGATTGAAAAAAATATTACCGAGTCTTGACGGCACAGAGCCGATCGCGCGAAGCGGATGCGATAACACGGGAAAAACAACTAAATACATTTCATGAATATGGTTTGTTCTTTTTGCTAATGTAAGATTAACTTGATTTAAATTACTATTTATTTTTTTTTTCTTAATTTTTAGAATTGTGCCGTTTAAACTGATTAATTTTAATTTTGATTAATTTTAATTTTGATTTAACTTACTTTCTATTGTTTTCTAGTTCTAGAATTAGAAAAGGAGAAAGAATTAGAAAAGAATAAGGAGTAAATTAAACCGAGATTAAAGTTAATCTACATTGATAGAAACGGACATTACAAGATTAAGAGTAAATTGAATCGAGAAAATTAATCTTGTAGCGAATTCAATTGGTCACACTCAGTGTTAACTGGTTCACATTAAAGCGTACACAAATTGAAATAAAGATGTGTTTAATATAAATATGTTTAATAGAAACCGGTTAAATCGTGAAATCCTCAATACATTATTGTGTTATATAAAATATATTTTAGCGTTTGAAAATATATATTTTATAATTCGAATATAATTTGCAATTTTTTTTTTACTTTTGCACTCACAAAATTAAAACAGTGTACAACGATTTTAATTTATATTATATATACAGTGCGTACTTTAATCGCGTCCAATCAAATTGTTTTTTCCTTCTCCAAAAAAAAAGATGAATCGTGCAAAAAGTTCAATTAAAAAACTTTTAAAGTTAAAAACTTTTAAAATTAAAAAAATTGTATCTGATTTGTAAATCTTGTAAGATTTTTTTTTAATATACTGTAATCTTTTTCTTAACACTATTTTACACTAAAATGTGAATAAAATAATACAACATTTAACGCTTACAGAAATTTAATACTGGAGTGATAATTACTTACTTTGAGTATTAAAATCACTAAACAACGATGCTTTTACTCAAAATAAGTAATCACTACCTCTCTAATATATAAATCCTTAGTACAATTCGATATTTCTTATGCATAGTTCTTTCATAATGTATGAATTAAAATTTCGTTCCAGCGTCATGTAGAAGCGTCGAAAGATTTTTTAACAATATATACGATTCAAATAAATTGAACGATTCGCACGAATTAATGATAATCGCTCTATCTCATCACGGAAATTGGATCAACGTTTATCAAGCAACTGGAACAAAATGAGAAGACGTGAACCGAATCGAATTTATAATTTTATTCATATTTATAATCACGAATGCAATGAGCTGTCGGAATAAATGGAAACACATTATATATAATTAATACATTGTGTTTTTACAACGTTAAAAATATTATTAAAATATCAGTTGGACGGAGAGAGATATGATAAGAGAGAGATATGATGATCCTCAAATAAATGCAGTTTATTAAATAAAAAAATTAGGAGATTTCGAATAATTATCTACGAGCATAAAATAATCATGATTATGGACTGTTTCATGTGGACTGTATCATGTATGTACATAGGAAGAGCGCGTGCGGAATTCATGCATGAGAGGAGACCAGTGCTCTTATTTCATTCACTACGGGAATTTATCACACAGATCATCTGTAAAAATTTCTAGCGGACCTAATCAACTTTCGTAGCAATAGAGAATGCTGTACATTGTGCGATTTATGTATTAATTTTACGAAAAAAATCTGAATACTACACAATACGTTTATATTTCTCTATCGAATTTCGAATATTTTTTTATTAAAATTGATTTTAATTCACAAAACTGATTTTTCTCAAAATGTATGAATTCTTAATAATTAATTTAATAGTTTTTAAAAAGGAATATCCGAGTTTAGTTATTTAAGTTGAATTTCGTAATTAAATCTGAAAATGGTAAGAATTGATGAGAATATATAAGAGCAAAAAATTTGCATTTGCAAATTTTTTAAAATCTTTTATTTTATTTCAAATACAATTTACCATCTAAAATTAAGAAATACAAAGAAAAATTATAATACATTAAATTTGTATAATATGTTTTTATTATAGCTTGTATGAAATTACATTGTTTAGGATAACAGAAGATTAATGTTATAACTCGATGACATTGATGAAGTAATGTGAAACGATACGCTGAAATCAGTTCGTGGAATGCAATATCGGCGAATTGAAAGTAGCTGCTGTCTCACCTGACAAATCGTGCATATTTTCCTTAATATCTCAATTTTCCTAATTAAAAGAAAAAAAAAATGTGAAAATTTGCTCTTGCATCGCGTTATTGCAAGCACTTTAGTACTTTAATTAAAATATCACGAGCCGCCACGGATTATCAGATGTTGAGACGCGTGGATATAATACTATGCGGACTCTTTGTCCGCGCAGAGATTTGCAATTTTTCCTCGAGCAACGCGACGATAATTATAAAAAATAACTTGGTTAAAATCAGATAAGGCATCACGCGATGCATCGCACGATAAAGTAATAGGTACAGTTTTCACAATACCGTACTCCGAAATATCCTGAAGAAGTAAAAATATTTTTCTTATAAGAAGAAAAAAAAAGAGAGCAAAATATACTGCGCATATACAATAAATAAATATTTACTATCAATTAAAATTTATCCAGATTTGAAGTATACTGTATAGATACGTACAGTTATCCTCATTTTTCTACATATTTTTTTTTCTTTATATACATTACATTAATAATAATAAGCTATTATTTAATAATAATAAATAATTATTGCAACAATTGCAATTAATTTAATTAATAATTATATAAATAATTTATTTATAGAAATATTTTTTATCAACAGACATCACATAATTCTACTTGTTTGTGAATAATTTTTTAAATAAATATTAATATTTGTATTATTGTATTTTTAATATTCAAATTCAACGTATGGAACAAAACATGAGCCTAAAAACATCAGATAACTTATTTAAAGAATAATATAATATGCAGACTATTCTTTATCGAAGGGCCGCGCAAGAAGGCACGTTGGATGTTCTGAAGGAAGCCACGAGAAAGGATTGTAACACGCGAGATGAAGGAGGAATGACCCCGACATTATGGGCAGCCTTCGAAGGCCACGTAGATGCTCTGAGACTGCTGGTCGCTAGAGGGTATGTGCACGCCTAATCTTATTTTTCCTTTTTACAGAGACCAAGTGTAACCAGCGTGTCGCATTTTACGGCATGCGATAGTTGGTGCATGCAACAAGATGTTTCTTTTCTAATATTTTTGTCTGACTACGTACAATGCATCTGATTATTGCAACTTGTTGCAGATTGACTTTACACGATTTACACGAATATTGCATTATAATAAATTATAAATATTAAATCGCACGTACGTATATAATACGTTGTGCAGCTTTTTCATTACAGAAGCACGTTTGACAAAAAATATAATTTCGTGTTTTGTCTACTCACACGAAACATTGGTGCCCATCAGGCACGAGGTCGTCGTGCCTCGTGAGCACGATAACCCCACTACTTCATAATTAATACTTACCTCAACTGTAAGCCGCTCCAAAATACTGTAGTCCCTTGACGCTTCCGGTCGTTTATCACGAATACTTTGTCGAATATTTGCAGATTTTTAAAATAAACGTTAAAAATAATCACAATCGATCTTTAGTAAGTTAGCAAAACGATTCGAATGGTCTGCTCTTGAAGGTCCCATCGGGCCCTTAGTTCTGCTATTGTATATTGTAATAATACATGCACGGAACCGGAAGCACGCATTACAGGTGTCCATCGACTGCACAGTTGCGGAAACCGCGGTCGAGTGCATGAAAAACAATAGAACGCATACTGATAAAAGGTAGGTCGAAACAGACCTCCGAAACTCCACTACATCCATTTACAATACGAGTAACGAGTAAAATGTCTATCTTTGTTTCTTATTCAAACACTTCAAGTTATCTTTTCTTTTCATATTCAAACAGTTCAATAAAAACGTTCAATAAATTCTTATGAGATCACAGAAATTTTTAAATTTTTTTTTTTAAACTGATTAATGTAATCAATGTAAAAATTAATTGTATGTCTAATTGTACGAATTCTTAAAAATAATTTTTTATTGTGAAATTTCTCCGGAGATGAAAAAATGTTCCTGATCTATTATTAAAAATAATGTAAAATATATCTTATTACATTTTTTGCCTTTCGAAGTGCAATAATACTTTATTAAATATCATGAAATAATAATCTTTCTCCTAATAAAGGAAAAAATATGAAAATTGTTTTATTTTTTATATATAAGATTTTATATATATTGTATATATTCTTATATTTATATTTTATATATTTATAAATTATTTTTATATATTCTTATATAATGTATTTTCCCAACTCTCCTAACTTATTCTTCATTCATCTTCTTTTCTTTGCTCATATCTTTTTATTCACTGAATTAAATACTGCTTTTAAATCAACAAACATTGCAATCATTTTTTCTTTTTTTTTTCTTCTATCTATTAATTTATGATAGATAGAACAAATTTATTACATTGTCTATCATTCTCATATCTCTTCTAAATCTGATTATATGAATTTATGTTTTCTTCATCTCTTTCTTCATTCTTTTCACCAAATATTCATGTAAATTTTAATTCAGCGCAGACATTATCGTAAATCTTCTGTATTCTTTCATACTACTTTCATTCTCTTTTTTAATTATCAGCATTTCTAGTTTCTTCTTTGCATTTCTTCGGCCATCTTTCTCTCCTTATTATATATTTTCCAGATCCATTCCTTGAAGCCCTTACCTCCATGTTTCCACACCTTTCCCAGCATCCTATCTTATCAATCGTCTTATTCTTCAAATTTTCTTTCTATTCCCTTCCTCTCATCCTATTCATATCTTTCTTTCCTTCTTCCTTCCCCATTCCTCCTAATATCTCTATACAATATCTCTAAATACTCCTACTTTTCCATCTTTATTTCATCTATTTCTATTTACTCTTTTTCTTTTTTTCTTTCACTATGTAATATTTTCCACAGCCTCCTTCGTTTTTTCTTTAGTCTCCTTCGCTTTTCTTCACCATCCATCTCATTTTTTTCTTTCTTTTCCTCATACAGCTTCTTGTATCTTGACCTATTCCTGCATTCATTTTCTCTGTTTGTTCTTTTTATCTTCTTAATTCCCTTTTTATTTCTTTTTTTCCTACATTTTTTATTCTCCTTTTTTCACTCCTTTTCCTCATTCTTTCTTTCGATTATTACCTCTTTTATCTTCCAGTTCTTCTAAATCTTTTTTAAAATCTTTTTAACCGCCCTCCCCCTCTCTCTTCCTAAATTCTGCCACTCAATTTTTTTTATTTATATACTTTTTATATTTTTTTTATTTATATATATATTATAACTCTTCCTAATTATTCTTCACAATTATTCAAATTCCCCTTCTTTCTTTAATTCTACTATTATATTATTTGATAATCCGAATCCACTCTCTCCTTTATCTCCATTCTTTCTATCCTCTCTTTCTTATCCCTTTCTACTAATATGTCATAATCGATCATCTAACCCCGTCTTACCTCTGCGTAGAAGTCCAGTAATTCTTCTTCCTTATCGATTTATATTTCCATTCAATATTATTCACCCTTTTTCAGCTATACATTTTCTATTTGTTTTTCTTCGATCTTCTTAATTGTATTTATCTTACTCTTTTTTTCTTCTCTTATTTCTACTAGTAGTTTTCCTGGTAGTTTATTCTTGCCTGAATAATAAATAAAGATATTAATTATAAAGATATTAATTATAGAAATTAATTCTACTTCTTTTGTTCCGCTTATAAGATGTCATGATTGTTTCATTGTAGAGGCGACCCGGACAAGACCGATTACTTCGGGAATACATGCTTGCACTTGGCAGCAGCGAGGGGCCACGAATTCTGCGTAAAATTCTTGGTGAAATTTGGTTGCAATATATGGTCACTGGACATCGACCGGCACTCTGCCCGTGAACTTGCGGCGATAAACGGCTATGAGAAGATTCTACAATTCCTAGATATCGCTCAAGCTGATCAGGAGTTAAATAATCGCAAAAAAAGCCGGATGCTCCGGGAAAAAGCGGAGAGAGATGCGGAGAAGAGGTACAGTTGTAGAATGTGATTTGTTTTTGCGTCTTCTACTTGAAAAGAGAGAGTGAGAGAACATAATATCGCTGCCATTTGCGGATCGTTTTCATCAATTAAATCATTTCCATCAACCATGTTTCCATGACAGAATACACATAATTTCTTTTTAATTTTTTACTTATTACGATTAGCATATTACATTATTATGAGTTATATTAGATTTTAATCCGATTTCTTTTAACATTTTATTTTCTATTTTAAGTTATTTTAAAGTTATATATATAAATATATTTTTGTTAAGATTGAAAGAATATATGAAGAAACAGAAAATGGCTGAAATTAGGGCGGAAAAAGAACAGAAGAAACTCATAAAAGATCGTGCTAAATCAGACTTCGACGCAATGAATGAGTTGAACTCTCAACGGCCTGGGGTACTGACCTTTAGAGGCCGAATGAAACCTTCGCCGACATTTAGCGACATCGTTGGTACTACTACGAAGAAACACGGCAGCACAGTTTGTCGGAAAGCTTTAGCTAAGAAAGCCATCAATGACTTTAAAGTTGTAGAGGTAAAAAAAATACATAAATAACATAAGACTATTGTACAGTTTTCATGATTCAAAACAAAAGTATTAAAAAATGATCTGAAGAAGTAATTTTAAAAATCTTTAATGTCATAGTATATATAAAAACAGAAATAATAAAAAATCAATATTTGGGAGTTAACTCATTCTTTATGATTTTTTTTATTTAATACTTAGTAAACATCACGTAATATCGTATATGTTATTATAGGTCGAAGTAAATGGAAAGAAGTCGGTTCGAAGTCTCACTGGCGTTCGTCGAGATTCTGAAGTTATGTACGTAGGCACGTATGACACCCAGCCTCAACACATGGGCATTAGAAGAGGAAAGATCTCTGATGTATGGGGTACTCTCAGTAAATCCCAGAGCACGCCCGATCTCTTAGGTGAAAGGATATATGATGAGGAAGAGGAGGACAGAGAGGAAGAGAACTTGAATGTTGCGAAGGACACTACTTTTCTTCAGGAACCAGCTAGTATCTTCAATCGACCTGGTTTCGGTTCGGTGGCTTTCAGAAGAGCGGTTAGTCTTAATATTCATACCTTAAATCGAACTTACAATAAGTAAACAACTTTGTTTACAATGAAACTGATATCAAACTAGAGGAAATTACAAACAAGGAAATTATTCTAAAACATAATTTTTGTATATCGAGCTACTTTTTATTTTCTTTAGAAATTTCGAGTTATAGAAATTTATACAAGTTACGTTTTTTATTTTTATAATCATTTTAATGTCATGCTTTTTATATACTGTAATCTCTTCATTTCCACAAATGTAACTGTTCCGCATGACTACCTTCGTAATAACTACTCAACTCATAGAAATCGGCTTTAATGTTATGCAGCGTTTTCTTTTACGACAAGATAGCTATCGCTTGTTTCATTTGAATCATGATTCCAAGAAACAAAGAAATTAATTGTGGGAATCGTTGCAAAAACGTTAACGATCTTTTAAATGATTACAGCACAGAAATACGTAATAGATATTCATCGGATGCGCTAATAGCTTAATTATGTAAAGTGTGAATAGACGGAAAATGCATTAGAAGCGTTAATTAATTATTTTTTTATTTGTGTGTAGTAATTCGTAATTTTTATAGATAACATCTACGCTGGATAATCTACCGGTTACGCAGACAGATGTCCATCTGCAAAACAGCAATCTTTCTGCAAATGGTTCTACAAACGGATCCATAAGCAGTAATAAGTTTAGCCCAAACGGACACAATGAAGAAATTAGTATAGGAAGTGCTGGCAGTTTGGCGCGCAGACAAAGCTTGTGGGACGAGGATCTTCTTTCAGGTAAGTTTAATGGCCCTTGTTACAAAGTGCAATTGAAACATTTATGCAACTTTAACAATGTGTTCTATGTCGTAAGGAACGATGTACGATAATCAATCATCTTTCCTGATTTTTCCGCATTGTCATGTTTTGTGTACAAAAGAAAATCAGAATACTACAGTATTGAATTTATCTATGAACAGAAGGTGAAGAAACAGATGAGGAATGGACGCCTTTACAGAGATTTTTAGTCGCCAATAATCTCACGTCCATACATCCTATTTTGGAATCGGAGCAAATCGATCTAGAAGCTCTGATGCTGCTCACTGAAACAGACATAGCGGCCCTCAAACTTCCGCTTGGTCCGAGACGAAAACTCACTAATGCAATCGCCAACCGAAAAAAAGCGCTGAACACGCCAGAGAATGTTATCAAGGACAGTAGATTGTGAAAGTAATATATTGCATAGCCATAGAGATGAACTGCTGATAACGAAATTATCCATCCACAAATACGATGAAGTAGCTATTAATGATTTGCAAGAGAAAAATAAAATAAAAGTAGGAAATCATTTAAAAAATGAAATTTTTAACATGAAATATAAAATGGAGATTTTTTTAAAGGTGGCAAAAAAATAATCATTTGACATAAAAAAAGTTAAAAAAATTATTAAATTATTCAATATCAAAAGGATTAATATCGAATTTTTTGTATCTTATAGTTTATTGTCCAGATATTTTCCTATATCATTACGAATATATTTTTCTTTATACAGAAATTATGCATTTTACGAGTTATCTCCGTGTCCACATATTAGACAATTAACATTTCGTGAACATAGCAGTTTATCGGAGTGAGGAGCAGCCTGATAGGTGATAATCCGCGAAACGCATAATTTCTCTATAGAAAGTGCCCGTGAAAACCTCGAGAGTATTATTATATTTTCCTACTGTATATTTAATTGATCACATTGGCTGTACACAATCGCGTAATTATGTAAATAATCACCAAAAAAATTTATGTTAAAATAAGGAAAAATAAGAAAAAAAGGAGAGAATTAAGTTCCGTATCATTTAGTATACTAAATGAAATAGATTAAGATAGAACAAACAGTTCATGCCATAATCAAAGAAACAAAAAATCAATAATTATATTACACTGCCATAAAATATATTGTTAACATTGTTCTACTCAACATCAGCCTGACCCTTAACTAGATATGTATATCATATTGTACTAAACACGAAATTTCAAAATTTTCAGATATGTAATAAAAACATACATTTATCTCAATTTTTTTATATTTAATAATGTTAAACAATATATTTTTTCACAAAAAAATTTAATATCAAAATTTAGAATTTAAAATATTACTAAAATAAAACTTGTGTTTTCCATTTATATATATCCAAGATATAGTCATTAAACTTTGCTGCTAAACATTAATAAAAAAATATTGACATTGTTCATCTTTTAAAATTCAATATGATTTTTAATGAGTGATCGTTAATTTGCATATGATATATTAAATTCTTATCTAGTTTTAGATCTTGGTACTAATTATAGATAGTTATGGATTGCAGTATGTTATACATTAATTTTATGTAATGTCGTGTATATAGTACATATTGTATTCACAAACAGTGCAAAATGTACAAAATAATTGTAGAACAATAAAGTATATATACACGATAGTTTCTATTCAAAAAGTTGTAAAAGAAAAAGTGTGAATGTAGATAGGAGGATGCCATGACAGATTTCGTTTTCTCGTGATTTATTTGTAAATGATTATCTTACAAACAAGAGGCGCAAAAATATACAAGCTTCTTATGTTCGCAAGAAAGTAACAGCACCATTTCACGCCTTGCCATGAACGCGTCGTGCCCGATTAAGGCGTCATGTTCGTGCAAGTCTCATGTCACGGTACACTCGTTCTCGCGATAGTGCACCAATGCAACTTGCAGCAATGTGCATCGGAATAACAAGAAAAGGAAAAAAAAGATACGGTCGTAAAAAATTTTTTGGTGCCTTGCGTCCGTTAAACGTACGCGTTTATACGTTCCTGCGTATTATGAACGTATCAATATAACTGTGAACAATATAATATACAAGTGCTCCCTCCTAACTCTCTTCACCTCCGCTTTTTAATCTATGAATACAATATTACACCGGTCCTTATATTGTATCGTACTGATTTTGGTATATTCTCAAATACGTATTTCTGTTTTTTTTTTTTTTTTTTTTTTTTTTTTTGTTTGCAAATGTGAAAATTGAAACTGGCATTACTGTTTGCTAGGAAAGATAACTCTTGAAGAC
>Ga0157363_1003793_pt1 | contig 13770 bp, 5 predicted proteins | sample AttsexASBM1_FD_111477 | JGI IMG/M metagenome (GOLD analysis project Ga0157363, IMG submission 111477) | Fungus gardens microbial communities from leaf cutter ant in Ribeirão Preto, State of São Paulo, Brazil - Atta sexdens ASBM1 | ecosystem: Host-associated > Fungi > Mycelium > Unclassified ...
CGCTAGCGACTTCTGATCTCTCGTGATTGTTACTTGATCAATTATCCCTTTCTCCTCTCAACAGCTTTTATAACAATAGTGTCATTCTGATGAATTAACGATGATATACGAGGTCAGTATTGTTATTACTCATCGCAATAACCCGCACTCATTGGATATCACTGTCATCCAGATCGGCTTGTCTCCGGTCTAGCATTTTTGTAATCCAAATTCAATAAAAAATGCAGTTATTGTCATAGGTACTCACTTTTTCTCCAGTGTTCTCGTTTATTGACACTTGTGTCGTGTGGCGAATCAATTTGCTCCATGTTATCATCTGCTAATGTTATTCTACAAATGTGCCGGGTATTGTGTACATTGTTTAATAAGAGATGAACTCTCTGCACGGTATATACAATTCTTTCAATTTTGATCAGGGTGGATATTGTTTGGTCGCACCGTAAAAATAGCAATTTACATTGTAAGGTAATGCACTTTAAATTTAAAAAACAGTTCAATATTTCTCGTTATTACAGAAATATGCTGCTGTTGCATGAAATATTCAAATAGTTATTATTATTTAAATAGTTACGTAATTATTTTGAACAGGCCACTATATATATATATATTTTTTTTTTTTACGCGTTTTTTACGTCACGTATTAAATTTTAGAGTAAATCTCACAAAAGTAAATAAACTTTTTTATCTATTGACTTGCATACATATTTTTGTGTCACAAAACAAAATTTTGTCACGCAGATAATTAACAGATGCTCGTTAATCATTTATTATTCATTATTATTTATTAGTCATTTATTACAATAATCCATTAAGATTATAAACATATAGTATTATCTGTGATAAATCATTATAAATCTTTTATTTTGCTTTTAATTCGAAAAAACTGATGTCATATGTCATGTTTTTGACACATTCTGGACTATCTCCCGAAGAAATATGAAGCCCTTAATTGTAGTTGCATATGTACATAATCCGTACAGTTTGAAATAATCCTGTTTTACTGTCGTATTGTATGACAAGTTTCTATCTCAAGCGTCACGTAATGCTGTCGAGAACGTCAATTATGAGAAAGATGAGGTATGGTGTTAATGGTATGGAAGTTATTAGCGATTATTATTGCACGCCTTAGCATCTCATCCTATAGCTCGTTGTCGCGCGCTTTCGATAATGGACGGGCAATACGACGCATAGTATGCGTTATAGTGCATAATTTACGCGCAAGCCACGACTATATTCGGTTAGATGCCTTTCTAAGGGTAGAGCATATTCGTGGATAACCCTTCAGGAATTTCTAATCGAAGCTGCTCGTTGTGATACACTTGGCGTAAATTTACAGGCATCCGACTCATCGCACGTGCTAATTATTAATAAGTAAAGCTGAAAGTGCCGAAGTACGCCATATTTACGTTTTTCACGTTGAATTTAATTTTATAAAATTTCCTTAATCTTCAATCTATTGTGTATTTCGAAAATTTAAATTAAACTTAAATTTATTAGGATTAAAATAAAAGTGATATTCTTTTTAGTTTAAGCATCTCATTAGAAGCATCAGTAATGTAGAGTTATATATATTTACATAGAGAGAATAGTTTTGTTCAAGTATCTAAAAGTTTAGTTAAATACAGATCTGAAAATAATTTTGTTTGGACCATCAAATTAGTTATGTAGGATACTGAAGTTGTTCGCTGAATGTTAAAACTTTTTGCAGCATTGTTATTCATGCTTAAGCTACGCTTACTAATTATGTTGAGGGTCTAAAATTTTTAGATTTGTAATTAAATTTTTCGATATTTTAACAAAACCTTCTTTTCGCACACTGTAACATTTTTACAATTTTCAACGCAAAATCTGCGATAATTTGTATTTTAGTACTTTTAAATTTAGATTTTTTTTTCCTGTCGTATTAGAGACTTTAATGAAAAATATTCAGATGCGACTTTCCGTCGAAGATGTCATCTCGCGAGAGGTAGAAATCCAATAAAATTCATTATTGGAATCCTCGGAGTCCTCAGCTAAGTTTAAGATGAATAACTGTTATTCCACTCGCGCAATTCACGTTCCGAGTTCAAGGTTGAAGTTTCGTTACAAGCTCTGTTTGCAGATCATACATCAAGTTTTAATGTTCTGTACGCAATCGCGTTGATGTAGATGTTTCCAACCGGATCCGCTCGTTTAACTCGCTGGATCCCGTTGACCCGTGCAATTCGACATGACACTCACGAGAACTACGTCTCTCTTGGGGACGGCAAGCTGAACCAATAGCAAACGCCGATGGTGGATATGGTGACCCGTACGTTGAGCGTGGCTCATCCGAATAACTATACATGCGTGAATACGCACGTTAGCGACGTCAGCAATTAAGGTAATGGCCGTGTAATCATCGCGGTCGATTTATAGAAGGAATTTTCGATTCATACCGTACGACACGTTAACGTTATGCGCTGAAAATTGCCGACGGTCAAATACCTCGCATATGCGAATCCGCGTTTAATTTAACTTAATATTACATTAATAACGTGCGGCCAAGTGTAATTGTTACGATTCAGACAATTGTGTTATTACGTCATCGTACGTACTTGAACAAAATGATGTATTTTAATTAAATTGCACGTAATGGATCGTAAATATTTTATAGTTCGTTTATTTAAATACAATACTATAGTAAGTATAGAAAATTATTGATGTCTGCAGGTAATGCTGATAGAATTGCATTGCACACGTGCCAGTATATATCTAGATAGAGTTGCTATACTATGTATATATATATATTACACTATATAGGTAGAGAATACAGGAGAATACACGTACATTAATACGACCAACAATTAGCGTAATCGGTCTTTATGGTCGCATCGCAGAGAGGTTTCTTAATTGCACAATTCCACAAAGAATACATCGTTCCATAATATTATGATTACCTGTAGTATTATTAATTACGACGCATTAGCGTAGATATGCAAATGTCCTGTACAATCGATGATATTAAAATGGCAAAAAAAAAAAACACGCAATTATCTCAGAGTAATTATACTTAGCTTCCCATGTTATTTTTGTCGTTCTTGCTGCGCATTAATCTAAGTACACTGATATTAATCAGTTGAAACATCTATATAGTTAACCGTTGCATGTGGTAATCGAAATGTTACGTTGAGTAATTAGCAGCAGGCTCAGGTATAATCAATCAAGCGTCGTTCACGAACCACTGGCGATGTATAAATACGCAAACGAAATGTTTACGAACACTCTCGTACATATTTATGTATGCACGTGTTTTAGGTACGCATAAACATTTCCGTTGCGTATACATTAACGTTGTGAGTACTAAAACCTGCTCATAAAATCAACAATTAAGATAATAAATGCGAAAATTCGCTACAGTTGACTTTTAGTTTACTTGGGAGGAAGTATTTGTTAATTGCGAATGATCATTCGTTTATCTTGATTTGCGAACGACGTATTTGAACATTAATCGCAGGAGGAAAGATTACGCGCTCGTTCGAGAAACCTTCTGTAATAGTGGACATACTGTCATATTTATTTTCAGTGTGCTCGCATTTTGCAAATTTGCAAGTCATAATGTGCTAATTCCGCATCATGAATTTTAACAAGATTTGTCGACGTAACTTTATTATGTCGCGCGCCCTTCTTTATTATCCCGCCGTTCGCACGACACATTTTTATTCGGCGTTTCCACGGCTGTAGCAATTTACGTCACTCCAAACGACAATTTGCGCGTCGTGTGCGGGTGGTAACTGATTAGTCGCTTTCGCATTGATTATCGAACATAAACCGACGTACGAAATTTCGATCACGTAGACACACATCTGTATTCATCCGGCCGTTCACACATACACTCATTAACAGCCTCGAAATACTTCAGACAATTCACGATGCGTAAATGTCGCAACGTGTCCCTAGCAAAGCCGAGTGGAAATCGAATATTTTACGCTTTACTCACTGCATACTGGACACTGTGGAACTTTCTAGGATGTCCCTCGACGGTACGTGGCGAGATATAATACTTCATTCCATTAAACTGTAACAACAAAGCATCGAGAATTAGTCCCGAAGCTGTACGGAAATGTAGAAAAATTAATATATCAAGTAGAGATATGTAATTATATATTTGACGTTTACCAAACACAAAAGAGACTACACTATAAATCTATTTATATCTAGCCGTTAATTCGCTGGAGAAAAGAACCACTTTTCGTTCAATATAAATCAACGTCGTTCGTACAAACTTTCAAGATCCTTCCAGCAAAAATTATTGGCAGGTGAAAGCTGCGTGTATTCCCCTTGCATCGATGTAGCTACGTATATATACGATATGGCTATGTATATCTACAGACCGCTCGATATATCTTGCTGAAGGCAAGTTAGGATATCTCGTAGGATGATACGTCTGATGTCACGCCGAGAGATCCCGTCAAGTTGAATCATCTAGGGAGTTGTAAGATCATTTTTAAAATAATTTACCATACCATAATGCTCATTCTTAGGGAAAAGTGTGTCAATATACTGATTAATCATTCAGTCACTGATGAAATATTCTCAGTTACTGAACAGTTAATCAGTATATTGAAACACTTTTTTTTAAGGGCATCATATTATTTATTGAATTAATGTTACAATAAGTCATAATTGTTTTTTCTCAAATCTAATTTTGTGGATATTAGTAAGTGCCATTATCTTTTTTACGACAAATATTATTGACGGTATCTTTCGATTTGTCGTAATGCTAACAAAATATTTGCTAATTTTAAAACAAGATTGGCGTACAGTGATGGGTCGTTAAAACAGCTGCGCATCGTACTTGATAGGCAACTGTGTTAAGCCAAAAGCCCCGTTTTCAGCAGCACCCATCTAGCTTCCGTGAACTTTAACCTGCCATGTTGACGGAGAAGAGTAAACTTATTGCAGCACTCTCTGATGGACCACTTTTAGAGAGCGCGGGCTGAGTAGCCGTGGTACTCTTGCAGCATGTTACGTAGATGGATTCACCGAAGGACGATGGATTTGCCCGTGTATCATAATCATCATTAATTTCATTGTCACGATGTCACGTATGTGAACAGATCAACGCGCGTCTGGCATTGCCGTATTTCGCATGGGATTGTAATAATTCTGACGCGATATTTTAATTACCGCATTACCGTAATTATTGGAAAAGACATTAGATGTTTACACTATATATATTTTGTTAAATTTGTAAATCAATAATCTGTAAAGTCTCGATTTCGTGATTTACAAAAGACATACGTAATTAACATCAATCTTTATCATAATGTGATCGATTTTTTTACATATAGCAATCCTCTTATTATCTTCTTTAATACCAATAAATTGGAGCATTTGTCTGGAAGCTTTAAAATCGTAAAAGGATAAAAGAATTAGACTTTTCACAAAGTTATTGGATGTTCTTGCGAAGATAATCCTTGCTCTGCTTGGATTGCCCGTCTGCTTTAGTATGATTTAAATGCATGTACTTTATATAGTAGAAATTTTAACAAGGGAATAAAATGTCCCTTTGTTGCGTTTATTCGATTTTATTTCAAAGATGATATTATTTTTCAAATATATGTATTGTACTGTATATTTTATTTATATATTTTTTATTAATCAATTATTATAATATATTGTTATGAAAAATTATTGCCAGACAGAAGGTAAATTTTTTCAAAGTTATTAAATCGATAATTATTTTCCTGTTTACAAAATATTTTCGTTTAATCGTACAAACAAGATACACAATATCATGCCGAAGTTTGCGAATATGAAACAATTACGAGATCTTTTTTCAGACGTTTTTGTTTTTTTAAAAACATAGAGGAAATTTATATATATGGATTTCAATTAAATCATGTACTGTATTGCGCTTATTGCTTTGGACAAATTCAATTCTCATTGATTTACATGGGACCGTGACCCATATTCCCTTTGGCAAACTATTTTTTATTTCTCTCGCCGTCTCACATAGCCAGTTTCATTTCCTTTCCTTTTATTATTTTCTCGCATCCATGAAACGGGAGTGGGCTGATTGGCGAGGAGTGAGCAGCTTGAGAATGATACTGCGACATGCTTGGCTGCCTTGGCTCGCTGCCGTGCATATTATATTTTCTATAAAGCACAGCTTTTTCAAATATGTATGTCACGAGTATTCAATACTTTCAATTTTTTTTATCGGCAATTTTGATTTTTTATGACACAATTCTTTTTTTTTACATTTCTATTTCTTTTTTTCAATATACGATTCTATATATAATTTAACAAATAATATAAGATATCTCTCTCTTTCTCAGTACTATCTTTGTGCAAGTATAAAAAAAGTTATGCTTTTTTTTATTATATAATGTAAAGAAGATATAAAAAGTCAGAAAGCAGAAGTATATGAAGAACGAAAAATATGCAAAGAATATGTAGAAAGTAAAGAAAAAGAAAATCACAGAATATATTCTATTCATGTGGCTTTGTTCAGTCAAATGGAAAGTAAACTAAATTTAAAATTTGTTAAAAAACAATGTTCGATGAGCACAAAAAAAGAACAGTACTAAATCAACGATGGACTAGGTTTACTTGATCGATTAAATGAAGGAGAATCGTTGAATTGAACGTTACGTTAAATATTTGATAAATTTTCTTTAAAACCCACACATTTAAAAGATAAAAGATGTCTTTTGAAATTGATCTAACCATCGTTTGTTGAGTTATTATCTCTGGATTTTTAAGTTTTTTTTGGATGTCTTTGTTATTAAAACATTTCGTTTTCAACATAGATATCGAATATTTCATGTCCCGAGGCACACAGATAAAAATTGTACAATAAAGATTCTGATATATTTGCAATGTCATGTTTAATCTTTTTTATCTGCCATTAGTGACACGAATATAGTGTACAACAAAAAGCAATATTAGTTTTCCGGGGTGCAAAGCAAATGGGAAATCGGAATAGAGGAATCCGAATATATCGAATTGCGCAGCATGAAAAATAAGCGAGCTTGCTCTTTCGCTTGCTCATGATTGTTTTGTCTGGCACAAAGTAAACGATAGCGTAAATAGAAGAGTGGACAAGATAAACAAAGATAGCGAGATAGGCAGAAACGGCTGAATCGATTCGCGAATAGTCGAGTCGTGCCGAATGCACAGTCCACTGGTCAGAAGAGGCTTTGGTACCTGCTTGCTTTGACGATAGTTTTTAGAAGTCAGAACCGTTCTGCTTACCGGCCATGTAATCTTCAGATCATTGATTTGGAAATATCTTCCATAGTGGTCGTATTTTCAACCTTGTATAATATTCTTCGTCTCATCGAATAACCTAGTTGACTGTAGTTCTCAAGATTTCACGGAATGTAACTTTATGCTGATATATTACATCGCGTAATATTGCGAATGTGTACTCTGTTGTATGTCAACAAATGTAATAGCAACAAATATGTATAAATTGTTTGCACTTAGATATTAAAAAATGTATGATTATGATCTCTTCAAAAATATAAAATATTCTCTTCTGTCATCTATTATATTTATTACTGAAAGTTTCTAAAAAAATATTAAGTAGATACAAGTAGATGCAAGTTTGAGAAATAACGGCGTTATCGTTATTTTTATCGTTTCTTTAATTTCCTATTATCTTTATATTTATGCGATCTTTAATACATTGTGCTTTTGGCACTCAAAATGTTACGCATCGTTTACAATATATGGAGTAAGAAGTAAAAGTAAGAAGTCGATTATTCTTCTCACATTTCAGCTGTGTTGGTCAATTTCTTATTCTTATTCCGTGTATTGTAAACATTGCATAACAACTTTGAGTGCCAAAGGTATTTTGAATGTATTTCCTACGGCCCGTAAAATACTATTTCTGTTTAAGTAAATAAGGAATGTTTTTTGTTATGCAATCAGAAGCAACTACGGTAAAATTATCTTTGTCTTCCGATCCCTGAAGACGAAGATAGTCTTAGTTGCGGTCGCTTCTGGTTGGATAACGAAAATACACCTCAGATCTTCCAGAACTGGAAAATGGGGGCCTCTGTGGAAAGTTGTGCATTTCTCAGAATTGGGAGACGTGACATTCAAAATATTGATAGATCGTATTATTTTTAGTTGGATGGAAATATTTAATTTAAATATAGAAATTTAAATATTGAACAATATTTTGTACTTTGCATTATGTCTTATTATTAATATGTATTTTGATAATCACTGTCAATATTGAAAATCTGTATTATGTGTATATGTTATGTGAATTATAAATTTTCAATGAATATATATATATATATATATATTCATTGAAAATTTATATATATATGGGAATCCATTCTTTAATAATGACATTAATGTTATTATTAAAGGGTATGTTTCCATATTCACTGTCAGTACTGAAAATGTATGTACTTTATATTACATACTATAGATTTTTAGTATTGGCAGTGACTATCAAAATGCAGTCTAACAATAAGATGTAACATATAAAATATTTATCAATATATAAATTTCTATATTTAAATGTGTATGAAGTATTTATATTTAATAAAAAATAGTGTAATATTTTACTTACTTTTAAAATTAATAGTATATATATATATATATATATATATATATAAATATATATATATATATATATATATATATAAAATATAAAAATTAACAAATTTTTTTTTACAAAAAAAAGTAATGGAAATAAAACGCATTATTTTCATAAAGTAAGTTTTCAATTTTGAGTAAATGTTCTACAATAATGCGGAAATTAGTGAATGAAACGTGATAAATTTCTACTGGAAAAAGGTTGTAATAAATTTAATACTTTGAATCGTTGCTTTCGATTCAATTCGAGAAAAGACGTGATGCCAAATGATTGAAATTTCTATTCTAAAAGCGATGAAGAGGAATGCGTTAAACCCAATGATCTGTAAGGATTTCAACATTCTTAGAAAGCGATGAAGTTAGTGGAAAGAAGTCTTGACGACCTATCATCTAAAAAAAAACTTTTATCTTAAGTCAAGTGAAATTGATCCATCGAGTTGAAAATTTTACAAAAAATTGATTATAAGAATGATTGAAAAATTCTGTATTCAACTGTAAACATATTTTACGAATAAAAAATTTAAATTTCATTCTGAAATGAAATTAGACTAAATTATCATCTTGTATAAAATTACATATATGAAAACTTTTTTATCTGATGTAGAATTACTCTTCTAATTGCTATTGTTCTTCTCCTTAATATATATAAAATCTTCTAGTGCAAAATATTTGATTGAATCTTTAATGATATTTTAATGATTTAAAAATCATCTGCTAAAAATAGCTTTGACATTTGACGAGGATGAAGCAAATTTCTTCCACATCATTCGCGACTTTTGAAATATTTTTCTCTTTCTGCATATCACGCATTGGTCTCACATATCGTCGTCCTCTCGCATCGCTGTTCGATATTCCCTCTGGCTTTCGGAACTCGGTGCAGATAATCAGCGTAACGCGATTTGTTTTTCCACGTCCCGCAATCCCAGTTCAGTCGATGTCTTTAGCAGAGATTTGAAAAAACCCGTTGGAATTGAACGAACGCGAGAGACCCGCGGGATAACGAGGGAATTGCATTAGAGCGCGACTGTATACACGCGTGAGAAAGATTGTGCTGTCGTAACTTCCGTTCGTTCACGTAATTACCGATCATATTTTACTGTCTGAATGTGTTCTCTGTGCAGCAATCAGTTCAGGCAAATGATTACGGATAAGAATTCTGAGAGCTTGCAGATGGCGTTTCTATACATTATTAAGTTAATAACAAGACATTTAATTGAAAAACGCGATGAGGCGTGTATGAAAACTTATTACATTAAAAAAAAAAATATTTTTATTATCTCTTAGAATTTGTACGGCAAAGAATGAATAAAAATAAATGAATAAAAATATTTTAAATATATTAATTTTCCTATATTTTAAATATTTTTATTTTATATTATTTTAAATTCATTTTTGCTTTCCGACCAATTAAAAATATTTTTATCGTTATTAATGAATAATCTTCTATTATGGTAAAATTACGTTATTCTAAGCTAAAATTATAATCACGTTATTCTGAACCTAGTCGCAAGTTTCAGTGTATCTCTCTGTTAGCTGTATTCTCTGGAAACTGTTAACTTGAAATATATGCATCTCTATTTGTTGTTGTATAAACGTTTTCAAAAGCGAAGCATAAATAATGAAGAAGCGATGGAAACTTAACAAAAGTTATAAATCATAACATAAAAATAAGCTTGTTAATTTAAAATTATTACGTTAATCAGCAAATTGTGATTATAGATTTAGTGTAGATTAATTAAAAGGAAATAGTCGATGAAGGATATTTTTCTAGTACAGAAAGAGAATTTTTCTCTTAGAATTTATCATAAAAATCATAGTAGTCGTGTGACATGGGTATTTAAAAAATTTTATATTTTTGCTTTGATTATTAATATCTATCACATAATTAAATATAAAATTTGTTTTGTTAATATTTATTAATTGTACTAAAATATAAAATAAAATTTTAATAATTTTAAAATATTAAAATATTAAACAATTTATACATTAATTTAAATATAAAGCTCGTTAATGGAATAAATGAAATAAAATGCCAATTAGGGATAAACATATAAAATATTTTATATGTATAAATTTTACAATACAATATGATGCTTTCAATCTGACTTATTGTTAGTCCATTATATAATAATTTTTTTCACGCAACATATTACGTGATTGACAATGCCTATTAATTAATGGTTATTGTCGATTTTAAATATTTTGCCTTAAAACAATTCACAATTTGCTCGGTTTTATTTGTAATTTATAAAATATTTTTTCTATATTTCAAAAATTCCTATCACACAGATAATATTTGATAGATTGCTAAATTGTCCCCCCAAGCTTATCACCAAACATAATAAAATTTGTAACAAATTTTTTTGCGGTTAAAAATATAACGAAAAATTCTCTTTGCGTAAAAGTTACTTTTAGATAGAATAATTCTATATTGCGTAGATTTTTTTTTAATTATCGGACATTTTCGTTCCGCCGAGTTAAAACCTTGCGACTACAGGTAAAGCAAGAGGTAAAGAGGCAAAGGGAAATAGCTATAATCACTGCCATGCAACTACGCTGATGTATATCCGACGTGCAACATGCTTCCATTGCCGTTTTTCTAGTCTAATACAACAGGGCCGTAGTGTTATTTCGCTAGGTCAAGTCAGTCATCATTTTCGTCGCATGTTAACTGGTTGATAAAAAAGAAAAAAAAAAAAGAAAAAGAAAATCTGAATGTGCACAATGTCCTATAGCGACTGCTGATAGATCAGCAACGTGTTTTCAGCAACGTGTGCAGCACGCGCCGACGTTGTTCTGACCCAGTGCGACGTAGCGTGTGCACTGTGCCTTGATACGCCGCTGCATCGTGCGACCCACGAGAAGGCAGCAGTTTTCACCATAGATCGTCATTATCTCACGAAACGGTTGGGGAAAGAGGCACGATGAAAAAAAAATCACGACGCTCTTACAGCCAGCGCGGTGGTTGCGGGTCGCGCGCGTATCTTGCTTTGCGGCCCGCCGCTCTGAGTATGAAAAGTTACATACGCGCACAGATAGGAAAATGCCCCTTGCCCGTAACAACCACGAGCGGTGACGTAATCTATAGGGACACCTACATTTTCGGTCTGTCTTCGTAGGGACACGCGGGAGGAAATATATATCCTGTAACGGGAATAAAAAATCGCGACTGCAAAATCGCAACTGCAAAATCACCATTTTTGAGTTATACAACTGTCACAACTGTCTCGAATGATTGATTCTTTAAGCCCGCTACAAATACCAGGAGATAAAACAGGAAATACACTGGCTGTTTTAGGAAGATATCAATATTTTCAATGTTACTGATCAATATTGAAAGGATCCTTTGTTTCTCGCTTTGTTTGATCGCAGTAGCATCGAAAGTTCTGATTGCAGCAATTATGGAAACTCAGGAATCTAAATGCAATAATCATTTGTATAACGTTATACATACAAAACTGCGATCATGATAGTATAATAATACATTCGTTGCGCTTCTAATTAACTCAGTTGCTACTTCGATAACAAATAACAATATTAATTATGTTTCGTTATGTTGCTTCGCAATGCATATAGTTATTCGCGGAATATATATATATTACATCGGCATGTACGCCGTTAGTTATTAACAATAATCGTAAAACTTACGAAGCGAAATATATGGAAAGTTATTTGTGAGAGATAGAGAGGTAGTTCGTTTTGTTAGATAGTTTAGCATAATGCATTTTACTGGTATTACTTTGTATTGTTAGAAAAATTTGAGGTAGGTGAATTGCAGTAATATGAATATTCTGAGAGAAGAACTATAGAAGATTAATTCACAAAATGAATTCTCGATTCTCGAGGTAAAATAGCCGTTTCGTCTTGTAGGTACAATTTTAAAATAAGATTTCCAATCGTATTTAAACATAGGCTGAGAAGGATCTTCCCGCTCCCGTTCGCATTTTTCTAACCGGATCTGCGAATAGCGGGCAACCACCGAAGCTATTTTTATCGAATTGTTGGATAGACGTTATATATGTACGTCCTAATAAAGAACGATTGGAACGCGCAGTGGAACGTGCCGGAACGAGCAGAATTTCTCTGTGCGGCATGAAACAAAAACTTAAAACGTGACGCGATGTACGTATCGAACGGCAACGAGAAAAGAAAAGAGCCCATAGACAGGACGACGCTACTTTGCAGCACAGGCCATAATTTTTGTTTTCAATGAGGTACTCGATTCGAAGTGAAGAGAGGGAGAAGAACGGCGGGTTAATTATTTTTCTTTACTTGGTCCGCGCCACACGGAGTTCTGGAAGGGATATAAATTTCCGTGTCTTATATTTCTCTTGTTCGACTTAAGTAAGAAAAACGAGTACATCGTTCATAATTGGTAAGCTCGGAAATATTAGTAATAGTTGCCTTGTTTTAAGTATTTTCATCTCATTCTTTTTATTGCCATACTCAATTATATTGAATGAAATTCGACCAAGAATTCAACTTTCTACTTTTTAAAATTGATAAAAATAAATGATTTTAAGCTTTAATCAATATTTTTTTTATCGATTTTTTAATCAATATTTTGCTGTATTATATTTTTCTTTGTCTGTTATTAAATACCATATATAGTAAAATTAATACCATATATTGTATATATTGTATATATTGTAGAATGTAATTAATTTATTCTTAATTGATTTATTTATACAAAACCGAAATTTTTGTTTGATTATATATATACGTATGACTCGAATTTCGATATAATGGGAGCAATTTTTAATAAAGTTTCATTTATTTATTTGTGTTTTTAAATACCAAATAATTTTTAACTAAAAACATTAATTAATGATAAAGTTTAATATGCGATAATTCTCTGAAGAATTAACTTAATTCTCGTTACACACAATTGTTTTTCCATTTTCACTTAATTATCAGTTGTATAAAGTGTAAAGCTTCACCAGCATAAATATGTTTTCGTGTTTAATTAATATTAATATAATTGTATACAAATAATTTGATATATATTTATTGAGTGCCAAATAATTTATTAAACGAATAATTAATCGTGAGAGATTGGATTTTTATATTTTATTTTATCTCCTAATATTTTCTAACTTAAAATTAAAATTTTAGTTAATGTTGCAATATTAGCTAACGTTTTACTTATTAATTATTTGACTTAAAAATTTTTAGAAATGTTTTATA
>Ga0157363_1003794_pt1 | contig 13770 bp, 12 predicted proteins | sample AttsexASBM1_FD_111477 | JGI IMG/M metagenome (GOLD analysis project Ga0157363, IMG submission 111477) | Fungus gardens microbial communities from leaf cutter ant in Ribeirão Preto, State of São Paulo, Brazil - Atta sexdens ASBM1 | ecosystem: Host-associated > Fungi > Mycelium > Unclassified ...
ATTTAAAAGCATGCCCATTTCTAAAATTTGCAACGTAGACCGTTTAGTGTGCACAAGTACTTAATTGGGCGGTGGACTTTAATGGGTTAAACGCGACCAAACTGGCAAAGCAAAATAGCCGATGGAAGCAACCAGAAGTAACGAAATGTGTAAGCGACTCGTGGCGGTTAATATTCGTTCGTTAATCTGCTTGAACTTTTGTCCAGCCAACATGGTTGAGGACCATGTGCGAGCCACGAAAATATCACAACGTATCCAAGCATCTGGTAGCGCGAAACGTAACATGGACTTAACATGAGTGTATATTCAAAACGCCCTATTCGCTGTTTGTAGATAATTACGCGATTAATTCAACAGATAGCAATAGTAGTTCATGCAGGTTGTCCGTCTAACTCGATTGCATCAGTTTGTTGCTCAATTTGTCCATTCTGTTATCATCAATAAAGCAAAATGCAGAATGTCGTGGTCGTGTTGTAACATTTCAGAAGCAACTGTTTCCCATAATTCATCAAAAAATGGTTATTAATTTTAGTTCATGTTATTGTAGTTCTACATTTATATTTTACAACATTATATTACATATATTTTATAGATTATATTTTTGTCATTATGTTTATAATCAAAAGAGGAAACTCTTTATAAAGTAGAAGCAATATGACCAGCCTAGGCATACTGAGCGTACACACATCGATTGTAACATTTTTTTAGTGCTTTTGTTTTAGTGCTTTTATTCCAGATATAATAGATTCTAATTTAATTTTAGATTCTAATTTTAACCTGTTAAACATCGTGGAAAAAAAGTATATAAGTAGATAAATAAATAAGTCTATTGTTTGGAATACAGTTCTTCATACAGTTTTTATATATCAATAAATATGTTAATAATAAATATGTTAATAAACTTATAAGCTTACAAAAGTAACATCGTTCATCATTTTATTTTACTAACATTTTTTCACAAAAAAGAGAAAAACATACTTAGGTCGTATACATAATATTCGCGAAATGTTACTTTGTTTAATCTTTATCGCACCTACATAAAGATTTAAATATATCCCATGTTTTTTTATTAAATATTTCCTCTTTTAAGTACAACATTAATTTTCAATTTTGGACTCAACAAAAAATAAAAAAAAATCGCAAAGCTTACTAAGGACATAATAGAGTTCAGTTTACCTTACATGAGAGTGCGGAAGTTAGCCTATGGACTAATATACCGGTTTCAGCCACAAATGGACTAAATATTTGCGCCGCATTAATTGCAACGGCCAGCGCCTCGATACTTGACTAATTGATATTTGCGAAGCGGTCAGCGTGCGGTAATTCCACCAGCATTCCGCTAATTAAAATATGACGCGATCCCTCCCTCACCCCCCCCTCTCTCACTCAACAACAAGATCGTGCTTGTAAATTCGACCGGGGCAATATGCGTCGATACACGTCGCCGTCGTTGTCGTTATCATCATCATCGTCGCCGTCGTCGTCACCCTTGTAGTCAATGCATTGAATATCCGGTTGATGCGTTACAACGCGACGCAATGATGCCGAGCGTTTTCCGCGCTGCGGAAATCGATCAACGCCGACGGTGCGGCGACGGGAAATATCAACTGACTTTGTGATTCGTCGATAACTCGTGCGCTGTCGTGCTGGCCGCGTAGTGTGCCAATCAACGATTTACACAGGGGTTTTCCACATCCCGGAAATAACCCGCAAATCTCTGATTGGCACCTCAATCGAGTAAATCAGACGACGGTCGGATGGCCAGCGATTGTTACGAACATAGATATTTGACAACGACCGGTTATTGCGGTCGAACGGTCGTCAATGTTGTAATGAGATATTTGCGGGCACCTCGGAGTAAACAAAGTTAACGGATTACCGTTTGCACTACAGCTGTGTACTCTGTTTGCGCAAATCAAAAATAAAAAAAAATATACGAGCGAGACAATGACGTGATTGTCACAATCTTTATTTACGCATTCATTTAAATGCAACAGTAGCATTGCTCTTATGCGACGATTGTTGTAAACATTTTGTTGACGACACGATAAATGCCTTAATCGAACGATAATCGAACCATCTGTAATTAGATATCTGTAATAACCAATAATATTGCTTTACATATAATCCGTAATAGTGTTATAAACGATTACAAACGTTTGTTGATTCATTCGAGTGCACAATAGATAATATTATATAGGTACATGCTCGGCGCGCTGTACGTGATTAATATACGAGGGAGTAATATAAATTTAATGATACCGAAAATACTCGCCATCTCGCGTTTCGCGATAATGCAACATGCGCATAATAATTATGTAAGCTTCGCTCGATACGGTTTCCAAACTACGATATACTACCGACCCGAAACCCTTTTTTTTTATTCGTGGAATGAAACAGCATTTCCATTCTGGCATTATTCGCTTCGACGATATATGATGAATTTCACTTTTTCAGAAACTATTGTGCCTTTTGCATCTGTCATGTCACACAATTTTGCAACTGTAAAGCATTTTCGGTGATTTATTTTCTGCAGAATTTATTTTCGCTCATACAAGTCATGAATAATAAGGTATCGATATCGAGAGTGCTGTGTATTAGCAACGTATTATGTGTGATTAATAAATCAAACGATCACGAATAAAAATAAAACTTTCATTTATAGTGAAAAAAAATTATTAAAAATCTTAATTTTTTTAATAGTACATTAAAAGAAAAATTTTTGGCATTTGTAACAATACTATTACTATAATTGTGATAATTACTGCTATTAGTAATAATAACCATATGTATAGTCTTATAATTAGCATATAAATAGCAACAAATGTATGTATATAGACAACTTAAAACTATAATTATAGTTATTATAAAAATAGTTGAAATTATCTCATTGATTTCAGTAATAAAATAAAATTAAATTCATGTTATCTAGTAGCTACGTTATCTAGTAGATACGTGTGGTTATTATTACTGATATTGCAATAATAATCATAATTATAATAATATGTAATTACAATTATAAATACCAAAATTTTTTCTTTCAATACACTAAATAAACAAATACAGTAAATACATATTTATTCAATAAAAAAAATGATAATTAAATCAAATTAATAATTTTTATATCAAATAAAAATATTTTTACTAAAATTTTATTTACTTTAGAACTACCCAAACAAATATTTATTAAAATTCAGTATATTTTTCAATAATATAAATATAAATATTCTATTTATTATCGCACGGATATTTATCAATTTGAAGTTATTAACCGCTAAAATTTAATTGGCCTTGAGATCTCGTTTATCAACCCTCATAAATCGCCACTGCTTTTATCATTCTATTACGAACTCATAAAGAAGCGTTCACCGTTGCGAGAATTAATTCTATTGCTTAATTTTTGCGCTTTCTGTATCGCGACCAAAAATTAGCAACACTGGTCATTGCTTTCCAAATTATCGGCTCGAAATGTCTTCGGTGCACCTAGATGACGATGGCGAACCGCCTTTGTCAGATCGGCACGTGCGGGCTGGCAAACGCCGACAAAGCAAATTGCTGGAGGTTTGTGGCACCCTGAACTCGACCGCGCAAGCTGGTTCCGCAAACCAAAGGATACTTCCGGCGCGTACGAGAAAGCAACGTCTTGGCGAGCGCATACATTCGAGCGGTGCGCTGCTTTCAAGGCACGATCGTCGAAATTCAGGAGAGCAGCGGCTAGTACGACTTGTGGAAGTAAATACCTATAGCTGCAGGAGAACTGTGATCATGATTTTTGAATCTTTTATTTCTGTCGTCGATTGTAATAATTTCAATTTATTTCCTTTTTATTCAGTTCCTCTTTCTGAATACATTGGTGTGAATAAACCTTTTACTTTATTTCAGGAAACCGCAGAATCAGGCATGTCGTATACGGCCTTCTTAAGAGATTCGATTTATCGTTTCCGAACGTTGCAGCTCACAACTGTGCCTTGGATATGTACAGTTGCAAGTATAGCTTCACATGCTTCTGCCGGACATGTGAATTTATAACTCCTTCGACACGTTTGCGAACCGTCTGATTCGACATTGAGAAACGAGAATGGGGGATGGGGAGTTTCCTACCGACGTTTTTTTTTTTTTACGCCACTGCCGTTCCTTCCGTTTCGCTTGAACGTTCGTCAAGAAATCCCCCGGAAGCGGATTTATGGACTCGTAAATCGCTCTCGATCTTTCATGGATTAACGTTCGATCTCGCGTTCGTAAGCGTACGGATGGCGAAATTTTTCTTCCACCAAGTGGAAGACTTGCTGGAAGTACCGCAGTTATCGTCCCTGTTACGTGAGATAAGAATAAATTTTTTTTTATTGTCTGATTTAACGATCTGTGAGAAACGATCGGTGACGAACTTTCGTAACGAAATTATTCGAATTGAAAACGTCCGGCGATTGCAAATCGAGCTATCTGTCGCAGAGAGTTCTATACGCTGCCACAGCGGCGTAACATTTATCGAAAAACGATCTGCTCGTTAATTAACGATTGCAGAAGTAACGGGGACAGTGAAGTTGCGAAATATGCGGCAGTACTATCTGCCTATTAACTCGCTTACTTTCGAAGCAATAGAGAAACAAAATTCGTATCTTTTGCAGCACATTTTCTAAAACATATAACGAGACCAGAAGATTTTCACAGCTCGGGATTTATATGAGGAGATTGATTTCTCTGAAAAATAATTTGCTACGCAGGAAAACTTTCAAATTGTTCTTCAAAGTGCAGAAATTTAACGATAAAACAAGCAACAAAACACCTACAGAAGTTCGTATATAATATTTTCTCGCCATTGAGAAAAACCTATTTTCAAATTAAATCGACAAATTAATATGAAACGATAACAACAATCTAAAGTAATAATTATTATCTTAAATTATAAATGACATTCGTAAAAACAAAATGTTAACATACAACAAGCTGTATTGATATATAATTTAATCTTTTATTTTTAATTTAAAATAATTCAAGACATTTTTCATTTTATATTTAAAAAAATATTGACAAATTGAAATATGAAAGGTTTCAACGTTTAATAATAAAAAGATTAAGATTTTTCATAATACGAGACTGTTGTATTTGTGATATATTTTTGCTACTAACGTATTAATGCAATGCAAATGCTCTAATTAAATAATTGAGCCATTCGCGGTTGTCATATTGTAAAATCTGTGAGCGCTATTATCGAATCGAGCGACACAAATTTCATTAATGCTACACGATATTCATTCGTTCACATACATAAACGTGATTGTAATTATCCGAACTCTATCGTGTTACGTGAATTGTGCGAAAAAAAGTTACAGCCCGCATATTATCGACATGCATCCGTTCGTTTTAGCATCGTGTATACACCGGCGATCATTATCGTACATATATTTATGTAATTATACGTATTTATATAATTTTAGATTTCAGTCAGACTATGATGTTAAATTTGGAATTTATCACCGCAGTCTCAATACTCGAGACGTGGTCGCTGGCTCTTTGTAACAGAGGCCTAAGGTTACGCCACATGCGACGAACGTCTGCAACATTCAAGCTACGGAGTATGTAGAGTACCTACAGGTATTTGCTGGCGGTCCTCTCTGAACACTGGTTCACCTTGGACGTGTCTCAGGCTCAGGCGCGCCTCATGTAAGCCTCGTAGGAGCGTCAGCTTGGTCTTGGGACATAAGGACTATAATTCGATCAGAATGCCAAGGCACGCTGAGTAACGGTAGCCGATCTTGGAAGAAGGGATATTTCAGTAGAATAATCTAATGCGCGTCCTGACGCGATATTTAATAATAGAATATCTTATACAATAGATGCTACTAAATAATAACACGTTTCCCGTGAAGTCGAATTGACGTAACTTCAAGGCTTCTCGTATAATTTTTCATAATCACTCATCGTTGTAGCACGGTCATATTATATTATGTAATATTACGTAATACGTAATAATTGATGTATTGACGTTGCAATTAATTTTTTTCTTTATCAATATTTTGCTGACAATATCGAAGTTTATAATAAGAGATCTGTTTTCTATAGAACTAATATAAATATACACTTGTGGAACTTAAAATGAGATAGATAGGTAAGGTAAACGTCTTAGTGATCTGACATGTACTTATATCCGGATATTTACATTTACATTTAAATTTTGTTTATGTTATTATTAATCTATGTGAAATGCTTTTTTAAATATAATGTTATAATTTAATTGTAATCTTTATATACAATTAAATTATAATAATGTAATAAAAAATTTGAGAGATTAATATGATAATAAATAATTCTGTATAAAAAAAAAATATATATATATATATATATGTTCGATACATGTTCGGTCATTGCACTGCAATGGGACGTTTACCTTATATATTTAATATTCGATGAAAACGAAAAAAAGAGTTTGGTGCAATCTAATGCAGGAATAAAAAAACAATCCTAAGAGGAGAAATTTCATTATAACGATATAGTATATATATTTCTCAAAGTTCCACAATCTTCTACGGTTCTACGACCTTCTGTTGGCCTGTATATCAAATAATAGAGATCCATAACAAACAATTGAATGAGCGCGGCAATGATAGGCGGTCGAATGTGCAGCATGCGGGCGGGACGTGTCGGGCATCACCAAACTTTGGAGACCGCTGTCAGAGGCATCGGGGCGCGCATTTCCGTGAGTTGGCCGACAAGAGTTATCGCCACGGAGTGATGAGAATCCAATATACGGCATTGCCGGCGATAAGCCGTACGCTTTCACCAGCTGGGCAAAAAAAAAAAAGAACAATGGGAAGAGTGCTATGGTAGTAGTACGATAAAAGCGCGCCGCGATGACGCCACAATGAGTGACGCGACCTGTGGAGTTTCTCTCCCTCGTTGGATCCAACTACATAACCGACAAACGTCGTCTCCTGACTTTTCAGCCGAGCGAGATGAGACAGACGAGGCTGTGCACGATCCACCCCAGGGAATCCGTCGACGTCGTACAAGCGTGATGTCGATGTTCTCCTGCGACTTTGCTGGCGCGCAAAGCCCGGTATTGTCTTGGAAATTCACCGCCTTCGTTCGTCGCGTCGTCGAGGAGAGGCTCGACTTATCTGCGAATGGTTATCTTTCGCTACAAACGAGCAACGAACCGACATTACCGCTCTATCTCCCTATAGTGAATTTTCTTCAATATACCATGTTACGGTGAACGATGTAACAAAAATGTGTATGGATATCAATAAAATTCAATTGAAATATAAAATAAAAACTGTATCAAGTGATACACTGAAAAAAATTGATTGAATTAATCTGAAATAGTGAGTGTAAAAAGTATTAATACTCTTCAAAAAGTATTAATACAGATATCTTTAAAAAAAGAATTATTTTTAAAAAGTAAATATTAATTAATAGTTTATTAACAAGAATAAAATAGGCTGAATAATTTCTTAAAATTATTTTTACTTAAAAAGATGTGTAATAATCGAAATACTTTACGTAACTTTAAAAATAAATAAAAATATGAAAAATTATATTATTGGGAGGGGCACGAAAAAGTTCGCTCAGTAGATTAATTTAGCTTCTAAAATCAGGAATTGATTTTAGAAGCTAAATTCTAAAATCTTCGCAAAGCTATTTTCTTTATATAACTATCAATCTTAATATAAACTCCAATAAATCCAAGGATAAATCAGCCAATACGAGCCACACACAGGTTAGGTTAGATTTATCTCACATATCATCGTTAACATTATTATAAGTAAGTAAGTAAGTTTTTTGTTCAATTGATTTGATTTATGTTTTAATGATTTATTCGATTTTATTAAATTACAAATAATCTGAAATAATATATTTGAGTATTTCGTTAGATACGACAGACAGCATTATTATCATTTTATATGTTAACGATATTTCAATTTGCTTTGCATCTTTTATGTTAAATGTATATGTCACCGATTTTATTTTTATTTTTACACTGAGGAAGACCCAATCGAAAAGATTAAAACATTTATCAATTTTCTCAAGAATAAAGTATATGATTTCACACACGTCTAACCTGTGACTTGCATTGACTGATTTACATCTATCCTTGGATTTATTTTATTTGTATTAGAACAGAACATATTCATTGTATCAAATTATTGATTAATGTTCATTTTCTACAAATAAATTTTTCTTTTTTTATAAAAATTTCCTCTGTACGAATATTTTTTGTACTTACTGTATATTAATCTGCAGACTTTGTTGAAATATGAATGAATCTATAATTTTGGTCAAAGTAAATTTAGTTACATGTATATTCTGGTTACTGTGACCATTGAAAAAATAATATTCTAAATTTTAGTTAATCTTTATTTGAACAATACTAACTAAATATTTACTAAATATATATTTATTTACAAAAATCTTAATTTGCTTTAACAATCATTTCTTTACTGAATAAATATTTATTTACTGTAAGTAAATGTTTAGTCGACACTATTCAAATAAACATTTATTACAATTTAATATCTACATTTTTTCTCAAACACTTTTGGCTGCATGTATTCTGAAAATAACAAAATTTTTTTTTATTGAAATACAATCTCTTATTGAAATTTTATTAATAGTTAAATTTCAATCATATATACTATGTAGATATTTAAAATTTTTTTACAATGTAACCAATTTTAATTAACTGTAGCTATAATAGATAAGAGTCAGAAAAATTAATTTCTTTAACGGATATCACATTTAATTGTTCCGATTAGGTTGCATACAAAAATATTTGATTACAATAACCAGAAATTTTATTTGCTTCCACCAAAATTTGATTAATCAAACATAGATTGTTAACTCAACCATGATTGTTTTGTGTAGCAACGCTGAATTCCAAGACACCTTTTATCTTTCATCACTAATGCTCTCTGGTAACAACTTGTAACAATGCTGAAGTTAGTTTGGTCCAACTTATCCAACCTGGATGTCATCGACAAGACAAGCTTAGGTTGTCCCCTAACTTCCACTATTTCGTCCACTTATCCAACAACGTTGCACAACATTACGAGCGTTGTCGCAAAAGCGTAATCTAAACTGATCGATACAATACAACAGCGTCAGTTGTCGATCGACAGTTCCTGCGATTTTTGAAAACCGGTTTTGGAAGCAGCGCTTCTGATGACGCATTTTGCGACAACAGTCGAGAGCGCAAATTCTTGCTATTCTTGCCCCTCGAAACTACGTCGCAACTTTTCGAATTTCTTCCACGGCGGTTTCGTGTTCCACGTGCACATAATGTTTCGCCCGGACTCCGCATTGCAAGTTACTGCAGTTTCAAAGTTCGGAGTTGAGGATAAATCTTGCGCAATCGCAAAGTTATATAAAGGCATACGATCTACAATAACGTCATCGAGCCAACGGAGAAATCAGAGTTGAAAATCGCTAACGCCTTCTTAATCATAACAATTATAATCCATGTATCTCTCGTTTCCTCCATGTTTCTCCCGACATTTCATAAGATATGAATAGAAATTAATGACTAGTGGTTAACAGCCAGCAAGATAGTGATAAGGAGCAAGTATTAGGAGAAAGTAAAGAGGCGATTCATGTCCTTTTAATTCGTAAGTCAGAATAGACGAGAAAGTATATCATCGATTTGGCAGCGATTTAACGGCTAACTCAATCAAGTCGAAAAGAATACGATGTGATAAGCGGATTTCAGATCGTAGAACGATAACCTAACCTGGCGAAATTTCACATCGGCAATGATTCTCCGACTGGCGGGAGGTCACGACCGCGCCTTGAGGAAGCGAGCTGATCATTCGGGAAAGTGAACAAACCACGTTCCATCCCTACCACCATGGCGGAACCAAGGTTCTCCCTTTACTCTCTTCCCATCGGCGTATTCCTACCATCCGTAGTCTCGCAATTCTCTCCAGTCCCTCTCCAGTCTCTTCAGTCGCGTCGTCTCTCATCTTTATACCTGTTTCTCTCCCTTCTTCTAAAAACATTTCGCCCTTTGACTATATGCGTTGGTACACATCTATGCTCACTATGGTATATCCCAAATCACATCTCTTCTCACGTAGCATCTTGTCTTCGTCTATATCGCTGTCTCTTGATCCAATCTGTGTCAGCACCACTGGAGAACGATCTGACTATGAATCCGAAGGATGGTTTGAGAGAGACTGGTATAGTCAGCTCCGTAGAACCGGTAGCTATAGTATGAGTAATCCTGACTGCATCCTATGTTTACTAACACGGACGAGTTGAAGGAACTGTGAATGGAGCAATGCTTCAAGGGCCCTTCAGATTCGACGCATGCGTTTACCTTAATCTATGATCTCATTTTTCATCGCGCTTTTCACATTAAAAATTGCAACAAATCGATTTTAATGGCTGAAAAGTTAAGAAAAGATTTTATGTAACTATATATATTTAAAAATTATATTCCCCCTCTATATGCCTGGATGAATTGCTTTTAATAGCGACTTGAAAATTGCTAGCTTAAATTATAATCATCATTAAATGATGTTTCAATATGCACGTTGTACCTTTGTTATATGTTTAATCTCGGACACAACTAATCATCATACCGCCAAAACGTTTCATTTGACTATGGAATTATTATTGAACGCCTCAGTTATCTCGTGTTAGCACAGTACAATGAATTCGAGATTAGTCGAGAAATACTGGCTCCGCCTCGAAGTCGAGGCTCATATCCAAGTCTGATGTTGGATCTAGTGGAAGATGAGAGAAAGAGGAAGAAGCGAAAGAGTCAAAATAGAAGCGAAGACAGCTCGTTTTGTCAGTTCCTCGTATAGTCAGTACAAACTTTAATCCGTTGATCTCAAGATTAACAAATATATCGTGAGAGAATACTTGACGAATTTATCGCGAATATAAACATGAAATGTACAACACGACAAAAAAACATTCTTATCACGCAGACATATTCATTATTAAATTAATAATCTAATTATGTATATTAAGACGACTGTAACGTATTCTAGAATGAAATTAAAAAAACTTGCTCTTATAACACATATTAAACGAAGAGAGGAAATCACTTGTCAATAAATTGCGACGAGTGTTTCAGTTTCTCGTCTCGTAATATCGAAAGAAATTGTCGCGGAAATAAATTACTCTGCTTGTTAATTCTATAGTGGACATGCCATTTGTATTCCCTGCCATAATTGTATTCGGCGCGACGACGAAATGTTCGGGTCGCCCGTTGATATCAGCTCTTCTGCGCTCTCGTGTGGACGGCACGAACTCACTTTAATCCGTTGATCTCGAGATTAACGGATACCCCGAGGGTCGTCGGTAAATTCCTCTATCAGGGGCGAGAAGGAGTGAGGAATGCAATACCGCAAAGACTGCAATGTCGGTTGGTGGGCTAAAGTCACTGCGCTAAAGCGGTAAAATGTCGATGAATAATATCGATCGAGGATACGGTCGACTGATGACTTCATTTATAGAAAAATGCGATTTACTTTGAATAACTAAGCTTTTGCATATGGACATAGCGAATCAATTGGATCTCTCGTTTTTAATTTTGAAACGTCAAACGTCGATCGTTATTTCCAGTCTATAATTTTAGGTGGGCCGCGATAACCATTTTAATACACGAACAAAACTTGATTCACTCTCGGAAATCTTAGAAGTGAGACGCTATATGCAGCCTTTACTTGCACTCAGAGGTCAACTACGTGAAAGGAAATTCACGCGTAATTATCACTTGTCAGATATACCGCAGGCGTTTCATTATCTTGAAAAATTGCTCACGAAATAAAAGATTTATGAAATGTCGATTAAACATGTATTCTACATGCAAAGAAAAACACAATCTAATTTTACACGACGCGAGACTTACTCGCCAGCAAGAGGAAAATCGCTTTTCTGCGTTGAATGTAAATAATGTGCTCGAGAAACGCTACGAAGTCGTGGATTTATGATATCTGAGGGAAGACAGGCGGCTTAGACAGTGACGACGTGTATTATACATCCACCATATGCAGGATCTACTGCATTGGTGAGGTAAGGAAAAGGTGGCATCACATCTCTTCTTGCATGGTGGGATAATTTTCACACAGAATCGATCCAGATAAAATCATATCCCTTATAAGTCAAAATATGTCCCGACTATACCCAGAATTACCTCGAAAGAGGCGTGTAAAACGGAGGATAAAAGAGGGCTTTCTGAAAGAAGTCCGGGTTTCTGAAGCGAGGAGCGCAGGACAGAATTTTTGGGATCGATTGAGTTGATTTTCCCACGGATGTAATCCATGCAGATGACACCCATTTGCCGATCGAACTTGTACTTTGGCAGACTTCATTAGCAGTGGCCAGTGATAAATAGATAAACATATTAAGGTCGGATATTCTACCTCACGATAAATTTGCCTGGCAGTTAAGTCCATTATGGCAAATCAATTACAGTATATTTCCACAGGAAATGTGCATCACGATTGACTTCACTGCGCAGTTTCGCTAAGCGGATAGATTTATATACAATAGAAATGAACAGAGAGCGACTTCCGTCACTACAAATTCGATCTATCACCATAAAATAAGCGCCGACATTCTTTTTCATCGCATTGTTATATTGTGAATTTAACGGTCTAAAAAGTCGTCGTAACATTTTTATCTTCCACTCGTTTATTTAACTCAATGTTTAATATCTGGAACACGTTGAAAGCGTGTCTGTGAATATCACAGCGCTGCTTAAAACTTCAACGACCTCACGAATGACGGTGAGAAGAGAGGTACGCGGCAACGCATCGTATTGTAAGTAGACGTAAAATGCTTCCATTGAGTTACTGTGGGAACAGGATCGATTATGTCACTTCGTGAGTTCGTGAGTATACTATGAATGAACGTAAGAGCTATAATTTATGGCCCGATTGATAGCGAAGAAATGCATTCCGCCGTCACCGCCAGCCACCAGCCTCCTGACACACATACTAATACGGTACACATACGGGAAAGATAATTTCTTTCCTCTTACTCCTATCTTAATTACATTGCTCGAGACAATTTAAAATATATTCATTATGTAATTATATGGTTTTAAAATTATAAGAAAGAACAGAGAGATTAAAAAGTCCTTAGTATATTAAGAAAAAATATATTAAACTTTAATAAATATTTGTTTAAATAATATTAAATTAACATTTACTTAAACGGTAAATACTTATCAAGTAAAAAAATGATAATTAAATCAAATTGCTTTTTGTATTAAATAAATATATTTATATTTGATAAATATATTTAGTTAGAAATATTAAAATATTTATTAAAATTTAATACATTTTTCTCTCAGTGTAAATATTAATTTATTTTGGAGCTGCATCATATAGAAAGATCTTCAATGCATGGTACAGAATAAATAAATTTTACGCTTTCTAGATGATTACACTGAGAAATTTAATTAGATCAATTAATTTCTTAGTTAGATCAAGGGCAAACAAAATTCTTGATTGATGCAATAAAATAATTTACTTGAAACATTTAGTTATCATAAAATGTCACATTTTACTTGTTTCTAATAAACATTGACACCTGATAAACTTATTTATCAGGCAAGTAAAATGTTACAATAACCAAAATGTTTTACTTACAACTAAATTATTTTATTATATCAACCAAAGATTTTGTTTAACCCCCATAACTAAACAAAAAATTAATTGATTCAATTAAATGGATCTCAATATACTAAGCATTTTGATTTAATATTAGAATCCACCAATGTATCCCGTTATCTATCTATTTGTATTTTTAGAATTA
>Ga0157363_1003795_pt1 | contig 13767 bp, 20 predicted proteins | sample AttsexASBM1_FD_111477 | JGI IMG/M metagenome (GOLD analysis project Ga0157363, IMG submission 111477) | Fungus gardens microbial communities from leaf cutter ant in Ribeirão Preto, State of São Paulo, Brazil - Atta sexdens ASBM1 | ecosystem: Host-associated > Fungi > Mycelium > Unclassified ...
TATATATATATATATATATATATTCGAGCATTATCCAATAAAGTACATTTAATAGATCTATATAATGACGGAAAATTAGATCGTTGATTTTCGAGACATGCATAATACGTAAATGCTTATGTATGAATAATAGAAGTTTCTATTATTCTTCTAACGTAAAACCGATCTCTATAGTTAGTTGAGTCGAGACTAATTTACACGATTGCTATGATTCTTTATCTACATACGATTTTTGTATTTGTTGAATATCCTTAATCTAAATTCAATCGATGCTCAAATCCAGCTCATGCTTCATTCTCTCCATCAAGTTGATAATGATAACGTCGAAGTGCGGCTAAACGTAATCTCTCAGTTTCTAAAGCTTGCTCCAATTCTAGAATTCGCACTTGTGCCTCCATTTCAAGCCTTTTAGCTTGATGTAAACTTAGATTAGACATATCTAAATCTTCTGTAAAATTAAAATATAAGAGTATTAAGAAAATTAAGAATATTAAAAAACGGTATATGACGTGGCATAATTTAATGTCTTTTAAAATCAAATACCATTTTCCTCAACAAGATGATTGCAGCTTTTAGCAGTCGCCACAACGTTCGCTGTAGCTTGAGTCACTTCTCTCGAAGCTTTAGAAAGTTCAGTCAAATTAGTACTATTTCTGTCAGCCTTAACTCTACTAGCAACTACCAATTGCGCGGTAGATGCCGCAATGCCTTGTGAGGCAACAACCAATTGCTCAAATTTGCCATTTCCTAACACAACTTTATCTGCTGCTTCTCTGTAATAATACATATATACACATAACTATGTTTCGAAAGATTACTAGAAAGACTATAAGACAATTACAGTTTAATACTTGACACTTACAATAAAAAGTTTGCGCCCATAGCAATCGCTTTTGCTGCTGAGATAAGACCCTCAGACCATTGATGATTACGTTTGTAAAATTCAGTAGCAGAAACAGTTCCCTAAACAAAATATTGTTAAGATTTCCAATTATAATATAACTTTTTATGTCAATTATTTACCTCTTATTTAATATATCAGATATAGCTAGTATTTCAAATAATTGTTAAAATAAGTTTATCATACCTTTCCCTGTTCTACAATTTCCTTCTGCAGCAAGCGAGACTTCTGCACTAATTTTCTTATGCATTTCATTAGATCCGTGCAAGAATCCAAGATCTGTTCGTTTACTTTTAATTTCAAACCTGAATCAGCCGCACGAGATTTATCCAACATATCCTATTAAAAATAAATCGAAAAAGTTAAAGCTTGTTTTCTTATTTTTTTATTGCATAAGTATTCTTATCGTTAAGCACCTGTATTTTTGCAACCGTTTCTTCAATAGCTTTATCCATACTCTGCAACTCACTTTCTACTAAAGTCCCGACAATTTCCACGTTGTTTTGAGTACTTGATAATGTATTTATGAGAGACGAAATCTTTTGTAATTGATTTTTGACATTTGTAATTTGCGCACCGGTCATTGACGACTTCTCTTTGATATAACTCAACATAATTAAACCTTGCGAACCTAACTGTTTACATTCATCGGCAAATCCTATAAGTGTACGACGGATCTTATAGAAAGCGTTAAAAATTATTATATTCCACAATATTTTGTAATTTATTTTAGACTGTCCGATACAGCATTATTATTCTTTTATCAATAATTTCCACGTTCTCAAAGTAATATCTCGCCCTCAAATATTTAAAGCATTATCATGCAATCATAAAAAAACTTACTGTCAGCTATACCAATATCTGTCGATGTGTTTGAAGTGGATTTTGCATATATTAGATAGAGAGCCAAAAAGTATGCACTATGTACAGCAGTACGAATTAGCACTTTTCCCTTCGTTGTATCAAGCATATAATTATTATATGCCTCCTCCAAATCATTAAATGATTTTTCTGTCGGCTCTAATAAACTTTCGAGATAATCGGGCGTGCATGTTAATGCCGATATGGCCGGATTATCAATCGCATGCATTGCGTGATGTAAGATAGATTCCGCTTCCGATATAGCATTCACTGAAATAAATAATCTTTTCTATTTCTGTATGAATTAATTTTAGTATAAATTTTTATTCAATATACATATTCATTACTCACATAGTAAATCAAAAAGAGCCGTGTTAGCGTCTATTTTTACTTGATTATAGGATCGTTCGGCATCGGTTTCCAAATTTACTATTCGTAAATCTAGTTCTTCTTTTTGTATCAGTAAATCATGGAGATCTTCTTCTAAAGCTGTTTTCTCAGACGTAATAAAATCTATTTTTGCTATTAATGCCTACAATGACAAATAGTAACAATTTTTTTGTCAACGTGATAGAATAATTAGTAATTAAAGCATTCATTAAAATTTTAATTTACCAAATTTTCGGTTTGGACAGCGTCAAGTTTCTTTCTTACATCCTCTAAATCTTCGCGTGCTTGCGCTACTCTCTGCGTTTCTTGTTCTGTCGACGCTTGTCCTTGAAGCAACTCTTGCAATCGCTCTTCCGCTTTCAATGTTCGACGTTCAGATTGCTCTCGTGATATCTTTATTCCTCCCAATTCTTTATCGAGTTCAGCTTTCTTTCATGTATAAGGTTGTTGTGAATAAAATAATGGACATGATAACTTTTTTATCGCTGATATCTCAAATACATACCTTTCTGATTAAACTGATATGTTCTTCTCTCAGCTTCGAGTAAACATCCTTGAGTTTTTTAAATTTTTCTTCTAATATTTCATTTTTTCCTTGAAAGATTTAACAAGAACAAAATCATTGTCAGTCATTTAAAAGAGTATGCACAATTTTTAATAAATAATGCAATCATATAAAATCATACAGAAATTATTATACATTGTAATTGAAATTATACATTGAAATTAAAAATTATACCTTCAATTTCTTGAACTTTTGCTAATGTAATTGCGTTTTCCTTCATTAATTTCTGACAAGTTTGTTTCTCCGTTACAATTTCATTACTCTAGAATATTTGCAATATTAGTTCACGAAACAAAATAAAATTATTAAAGTGCGTGACAAACAATTTATTTACTTTAGTAGAAAGAGTCGATTCTAATTCTAAAACGCGATTTCTAAAATCCGCAACTATTTGTTGATGGTCCATTAACAAATGATTTACTTCTTGCCTTTGACGAACATTTTCTTGATATAAGTGATCGATAAGGCTGTCTCTGAAAGAACACATATAAAAGAATAGTTATCGTGAGTGCTTTTTATTTAATGACACAAGTTGATACAATTATTCTATTTTTCTTGATATTTTATGAGTAACAAAAACAGATCTTACTTGTGTCGATTTATCATCAAATGGAATGCATTCCGTTTCTTATTTTTCAATTTGTGTTAAACAAAACAGAAAGATAATATAAAAAAAGAAAAAATGCCATACCTTTCCACAAGAGCATCAGGTGATATCGAGCCGTTTCGTGTATTCACAGAATCCAATTGATCGCCCGTTAATGATCCCGTATCGGATGTATCAATAAGGTTTTCTATGGCAGTCTCAGAATCTATAGATTCTTCGGGGGGAAGTACCACTATCGGTGTGACATACGTTCTTAACTCGGCTTGTATTAAAAAGTTAGGTGGCTTCTAAAATACGATAAATGTGATATAATGCACAAATTCTTTTATGCCCATATCAGGCTAGAGATTGAGATTGAGATGGAATTTGATCAAAATAATTTACTAAATTTGAATATATCAGTTTTCTTTCTTTTGATTGAATTTAATCTCAATTCCAATCTCTAGTCTGATATGAATATTATTGTATCAGTTAGTTAAAAACTTTACCTCAGGTAACGACGGAATTGCTATCAAATGTTTAAAATACTGCATATGTTTGATAGTATTGTAAAAACTCTTCAGCTCATGAAATTGCTTTGAGAATCTATCGCGATGTCCTGTTAATGTGTCCGCCGGAAGCGCGCCGTGGAGTTTAAACAGAATTTTCACGCAGCAATCGTACAATTGCGAAGCATCCTGAATACACGGAATTAAAGGCGCGAGTCGACACTGGCCGCATGGTGTCATCGAATTAGATCGTGATAAGTCCAGAGAACCAAAAACTACAAATATAGATCTCAAGGAACGTGCTGTTCTATATCAAAAATTTATATCTCAAAAAAAAAATGTGCAATCTATTCTATCTTTTAAACAAATTAGAATATTAGTTTCAAGAACGCGCTTTCAACATTAATGCGCCATTTATCTTTATTATTTATTAGACAAAAAATAAGAATAAAATGTATTAACGTTGAAAGTGCGCTTTCGGAATGCAACTTAAAGTTTATTTTGAAGTACCTGCATGCTGTAAATTCAAGATGTCATCCATATAATCAAACATTTCAACTGACATCTGAAAGCTAGAAAAATAACAAATTATACATATATATGCCATCACATTTAATAAAATTATGAAAAAAAACGACACTCACTATATATTAATATCATTTTCTCCAATTGCTTCGAGCTCTTCCGGTGTTACTTGCAAATTCCCAGGTAAGCGCGGGTTCCGTTTATGATAATCTAATTTAGTTATTAGCAGTCTTGCGTACAACTGTATGAGGCGACCGTAACCTTCTCTAAGATGTTGCCAGAGTTTTCCAATATCTTCCAACTTGCCGCGATACCGTTGGGAATCGACGATAACCCGAGGATGTCCCTCGCGCAGTACTTTGTGCAGAACATGACAAAATTTCCACGCGACGATCTGATTCTCCTGCAACGGTTGTCTCAGCATATACGTCCAGAAGATGCAGCCACTCTTCTCTCGATATGTACCAATAATGGCACCTATTCGTTCATAAGGAATTTTTTATCTTTCTCTCTTGATTATGTATCTCTTGGATCTATATATTAATAATAAATACTACAAATATGTAATTATATTCTGGATTAGAAAAGGATACTTCGAACATGTTTTTCTTTCACCGGTGTTTCTGTGGAATTTACAGCCTTCCCAATGCTAATACTCTATAAACAACAAACAATTATATGTTTATGTTATAAAAATCAAGGATAAATAATTTCAATTTCATCGTCGGATATCTAAACAACGTTTTCTTGTTAACTTTTTTAAAAGGGACGCTCAGTGTCATCTATATAATTCCCAACTCATTCAGGATATGAGATAATTGTGATAATCCGACATATATAGTGCGATCTCTTGACTCACCAGTTGATGAAGCTGTTTATCAGTCAGCGGTATTGTAGTCATGATGATAGCATAATAAATTTACCAAGATGAGGAAGAAAAGAATATGAAGGCGTGCGAAACGATACGCTAATTATCAGCGTATGCAAATCGCGGATATCGTTCATCAATTCACAGATTGGCTAGTGTCATTTCCGACGGACTATAGACCGCGACTTTTGCAGCTGTGTGTATTATCTACGAAGCTGCAAGTTGAAAGTTACCGTTATTAATTATCATGTGTAGGAGAAAAGAATGATACACCATTCTCGCGTTATCCGCGAAGGATGGAGTTTCGCAAGGGACAGCTGCTCGGAAACGAGGGAGCCCCCTTCCCGTGTTGCTTGACCTCAACGAGTGCGGGGTGCGGTGTACCTGAAGTCCCCGGAATACGGGCGCGGATTCCGCGCTCAAGTTGGTCGCTCTTTGCTCGCGATCCCTTCGCCGAGACAGCGGTGACATGTTCGCGTGATGACACACGTCGGGCCTATGTCTTCTCACGAGCGTGACAGCCGCGAGCGCGTCATTCCGTGTGCGACTCTGCTCCACCCGTGGGTGTCGATGCCACCGTCATATGAGCGGATCTGCAGAAATGTGGCGATACCGCAACCGATCCTTCTCTCTCTGAATTTTTTTCTCTTCCCGTATTTTTCGTACGCGCCTACGATGGTCAGCGTTGGAGGAATGACAACAGTTAACCGATTTTTGTATACACTGTATACAGAGAGAGAGAATTGTGATAACAAATAACCACACGACACGCCACACCAGAAAACCGTTTAGGGAGTATATAGAACGTTCAACGCTGTATGAACGACGGATATCACGATGGTGCCATCGAACGGTGGAAAAGATCAAATATTTCTTCGAGGAGTTTCTTTTACCGACACGTTTTATATTGTGTTGTTCGTGCTGATTTTTGGTAGGTGGCGTAAGGACAAGTCTGAATATCAGAATGATTGAAAACAAATGACATGCGTACATATCGTAAAAGACGGTACTTCAAGCATACTTGGAAAAAAATTTGATTTACGTTAATTTTTGTCAGTTTTATACGCCTTTGAATATGGAAGAAAACAAAGTGCATTTTAGGCATTTGATGCTTTTCTTTTACCGCAAAGGCAAAAATGCCACACAAGCGGCAAACAAGATATGCGCTGTTTATGGCGAAGGTGCTGTATCTGAAAGAACTGTGCGGAAGTGGTTTGCTAGGTTTAAAGCTAGTGATTTCAATCTTGAAGATCAAGAACGCCCGGGTAGGCCCTCCACCACAGATGAAGATCAGATTAAAACACTGATGGAGAATAACCCACATTATACGACACGTAAATTAGCAGAAATGTTGAATATGTCAAAATCCACCATCCACAAGCATTTTGTGAAACTTGGCTACATAAATCGTTTTGATGTATGGATTCCTCACGATTTAACGGAGAAAAATCTGATGGATCGCATTTCCATTTGTGACTCGCTCTATAAACGCAACGAGGAGACACCATTTTTAAAGCAAGTACTGACGGGGGATGAAAAATGGATCATTTACAATAATGTTGAACGAAAAAGATCTCGGGGAAAGCGGAATGAATCACCTTTAGCCACTCCAAAAGCCGGTCTTCATCCAAAGAAGGTCATGCTCTGTGTCTGGTGGGATTGGAAAGGGATCTTGTATTATGAGCTTTTACCAAACAACAAGACGATAAATTCAGAGAAATATTGTTCCCAATTAGACGAATTGAAGACAGCAATTGAACAAAAACGTCCAGAAATAGCGAATCAGAAGGACGTCGTGTTTCATCAGGACAATGCGCGGCCTGTGTCTTTGATAACTCGACAAAAGTTGTTGGAGCTCGGTTGGGATGTTCTACCCCATCCACCATATTCACCAGACCTCGCGCCCTCTGATTTCCACCTATTTCGACCATTACAAAATTCCCTTAATGGAAAAAGCTTCAACTCTTTGGTCGAGGTAAAAAATCACTTAGAAAAATTTTTCGCTGAAAAACCTGAGAGATTCTGGAAGGACGGAATTTTTAAGTTGCCTGAAAGATGGAGAAAGGTTATAGAACAGAATGGCACCTATATAATTTAATAAATGTATAAAATTTAAATCTTCTGCGTTTCAATTTTCCTTCAAAATCGGCACGAACTTTCCGGACAACCCAATATCATTTTAATTTTAAATAAATAATATAATAAAATACTAAAAACACATCTTACAAATTGTTTCATGTTAAAAAAAAGATTAAATAATGTAAAAATATAATTTAGAAAAATATTTGAAATCGTATATTGCGCTGATGAAACAGAATTTGTAATAAAACACAAATTATTTACTAATTTCACGTTCATTCTTTTATATTTTACATTATATACTGATAAATATATTTTCTGGTATTTTAATTTTAAATCGTTAATGTCAACCATTTCCAAAAAAAAAAATAAATAAATGGATCCTTTCGCATAATCGTTAAACAGTTTCAATTAATGTCTATGAACAATAAATATTTACTTAATTCTTAAATTGTAGAACTAGAGGATACCATGTGCGTTTTTTACATTGTATTTCACAATGTATTAATTAAAGAAACAGGAAAGATAACATGTAACCAACTTTCCCTCAACAATTTTAACAGAAAACAAAACAGTATGTAATATACATATACAAGTACACAGCCATTTTCTATTATATTGTAAGCTTACAATAAAAACATCGTTTTCATTTTATAATATAATTAAATTAATATATCATAAACGCATCATAAACTTAGTAATGTAACATAAATATGCACAAACGATCGAATAAATTTAGAAATTGGACACTTGGTGCTATATTATTGCAAAGTAATTGTAAAATAGATTGTATAAATGTACTGATAATTTTAAATGCGTTAAATTTAAACTACGTAAAACGCATAACATCACCAGGCACAATAGCGATTCAGTTATCGTAATTTATTTCTCACGAGCGATAAGTCCATTAATTTCTGGTTGAAGAAATTCTGCTACGATAGCCGATACCATTTCGCTGAGAATGCATTTTAATTTGTTTAAATCCCTAAAATATTAAAATGATATATTATATAACATAAAAATATCAAATTTTTACAAGCAACTTTAAAAACAGACTCTAAAATATGTCATTAAATTACAATAAAATTAGAATTAAATGAAGTAAGATGTGACAATGAATTATTTATATATTATTCTTGCAAATAATATTTGCGGAAAAACTTACTCTCCAGGCGATCCACATAATTCATTGTAGTATTTTATTTTGGGTTCCGTGCCACTGGTTCTTAAAGTAGTAACTAAACCATTTTTGAATGTGAATGTAATCATTTGGCTAGATTTTGATATAGGAAGAATTGCTTTATTATCAGGTTTTGTATTGTCATATCCAGTTGTTAAGTCTCGAATGCCAGTTATTATATATTTTCCTTTAAGAATTCCGGTTGGATACTGCATTAAAAACAAATTACATTAGAATCTTTATAAAAGAAAAAAGAAAAAACATAAAAAAAAAGAGTATTTTCTTATTTTATATTATGCATTAATATTGTTTTATTTATTATTACAGAAATGATAAAGAAAATATAAATAAATCTGTGACAGCTATCATATTAGCCTGATTAGCTATCAGATTACCTGATTAATCCAGTATAATTACAAAAACTTATCTCTTAAATATACTTACACCACACTTTCATCTGTTTCTTCCTCAAGAAACGGTGTTAGAGGATATAATGACAATACTACTGGAATAAACAAAACGGCAAGAAGCACGGAAGGCAGTAATGTCAATGATATAACAATCACATTTACGTATTTGTTGTAAATAATTTTTTTTGTCATCTTAATAAGCATTGGCGGTATATAAGAGAAAAAAAAAGACAATATTTTAAGCAATTTTTTTTGGAAATAATTTTGTTTGATTATATATTTCAAACATATTAATGCATTACAACACAATCAATTCATTAAGTATAAATATAATTGCACAAAGTATAAATCCAAATGAAGACGTTTTCTTAGATAACTTTCACTATAAGTTTACACTATAAGTTTACATTGTATTTATTATTATTTTATCATGAGACAACGATAAAGCGCCACTGCCGACACAACTGTCACCTAGGATGACACATGCAGAAATACAACGGCGCATCGGTTTTATTACACTTCCAAAGTGGTTAGTCAATTTATGCTACCTCATGCATCATATATGTATTGACCTTGCGAACACATACTATTAGACGCAAATTAGAATATATTAGTAGCGAACGAAGCGATGTTCGTTATTACACTTGCAACAGAAAACTAACTTTATATAATCTGCCGTATCTCTACATCAAATATATTTTTTATATTACTAAGAAAGATATCTTTTCTTGCTAATCAAAACTATGATTAGACGTATTTATGAGACATATTTTTTTACACATGTCTTAAATGACGTAATTATTATTACATACTATACAATATTAAATTTTTGAATATTTATCAAATTTTGTATAATTAATTATTTCTTTAAATATATTTTTTGTTGTATAGATATAAATCAAATTAAAGTGCAAATTATAGATGGCAATTTAACATAAATTAGCATGCAAGCTGCCTTTTTAAATTTTACTTAAATGAAAGAAAATAATATCTTCTTAGAAGTAATTAAAATAGTACTTACTGTATCCGATTTGCCTGAATAATTCCTTAATCGTTCAAATATTGTCTTGATGGTATCTGGATCATGACATATCCAATAGGAATTATCATTGATGTGATGACCATATCTATATATCATGGAATAAATGGAAATTGTCATTGCATAAAATTTGTTTCAGACTTCACATAAACGTAATGTAACGTACTCTTCATATATCTCCTCCAACTTATCAGATAAAGTCAATCCTATCGTTTCAAGATAAGCTGCTAATTCAGCTACACGTACGCCAGCGCTGATACCATCCTTATCCAGGACTTTAGAGCCGCACATAAAACCTATAGCTTCTTCATATGCAAATAAGACCTTCTTATTATTCTTCATTAATTCTATAGCTTTGTTGCCCATCCATTTAAAACCTGTTAAAGTTTCCTATAAAAAAATAGTCTTAAAATATTTCATATAATTTTTTGCTGTGCATGTACATATTAAAATTACAAACCTCGAAATTAAAACCTTCCTTTTTAGCCATTGAAGCTAAAATTTTGCTGGAAACAGTAGACGCTAACATATATGTTTTACTCAAATCAACGTCAGGATGTATCACTTGATAAGTGTGAATCATCCACCAACCCAATAAGGCGCCAAGTTCATTTCCAGAGAAGACATGCCATTCCCCGCTATAAAGATCATCTAATGTATTCACATTGTTCGTCTATTGTAGCTCAATCTAAATTTATTAAGAGTTCGCATACTTCTCCGTCTTCATTGCACATGCAAGTCTATCAGCATCAGGATCATTAGCGATTATTATAGACGAATCGTTTTTATTTGCTGTTTTTATGCTGAGATCCAAAGCGCTTTTTCCTTCCTCTGGATTTGGAAATTTCACCGTGGAAAATTCTGGATCTGGTAACTTTTGTTCCTCCACTGTTATAAATGGCTGAAAAAAAAGAAAATAGTATTCGTTTTTTTCCAAAATTTTTTCCAAAATTGCATTTCTAACAATCTCAGTACTTATATGTATATTCATACCTTAAAGTTTGCTGCCTCAAACGCAGCAGTCATATATTCTTGCCCAACACCGTGCATAGCTGTGTACGTGAATTTTAATGTAGTATTTCTATTAACTTCAGGATACAAAACATTATCCTTCAGATCTTGATAATAATATCGCATAATATCGTCTCTTGGATCTTTGTAATAAGAACTTTCATAGATTTGGTTTACATCCCATGAGGATTCAAGTGGTTTAAGATTATTAAGAGTATAGCTTTGGATCTTTTTGTCATGCGGTGAAATGATTTGTGCCCCATTCTCCCAGTAAACTTTGTATCCATTGTCATCCTTAGGATTATGAGAGGCAGTCACCATGATCCCGGCTGCACACTTATATTTCAAGATAGTGTAAGGTATAAATGGTGTAGGACAAACTTGGGAAAATAAATAAACTTTAATACCATTGGCTATGAAAATTGCAGCAGTTAATTCTGCAAACCTGAAAAATTAATAAATTCTCAATGAGAGTGTTAATAAAAGGATTAAAGTTTAATGTTTGAATTTTTTTATGAGTCTTAACTATTCTTCGGTATGATAACAGTACATCATGACTCACTTTTTACTGTTATAACGACCATCATAACCTATTACAACACCTTTCTGTATAACATCGAATATTGTATCCATCAAATATTTTGATAATCCTTGACCAGTTTGCACAATGACTAAATCATTCATTTGGTTGTAACCTGGTCCCATACGACCTCTAAGACCTGCAGTTCCAAATTCGAGCCTCTTAAGAAATAACTTCGATAATACTTTAATCTGGCCTTTGTCCAAGTATTCCAATATCTCGCCTTTTGCTTTTGGATCCTACAATATCAAGTACAAAAAATTTTTAACTATAATATAATTTAAATGCATTTGCAATATAAAAAACTATATCATATTAAAAATAAGATTATATTACTAAATCTATCAACACAAATACTATATTTATTATTATTTTATATTATTTCAATAAATAAGATACTTTTCATTTAGTGATACAAGTTGACACAAAGATCATTATATCTTTCTTGATAATCAATGAGTAACAAAGATAGAATACTCATGTTGATATTTGTATGATGAAATAAAAAGCATCCATAATACTTAGTAATAAATACCTTGTTCCATTGCAGCCATTCAGTAATTTTGTTATCCAAATTACTATCACCAGTGTTCACTGAACAGAGAGTCATTGTATCAGCAGTACTCAGATCCAAAGGCAAATTAGATACTTTCTAAATAAATCCAATCAATGTATTTATCAATACAACTTCTCCCTGCTAAGAAGAAGTGTCTCAATTATTCCTGTATCCACAGTGAAATTGACTTTCTCCCAATTTTCTGTAATACATATATAATAGAGTATATCATTTGAGATTAGAGAGTTGTGCAATTGATGATAATTATTCAGATAAGACAGAAGAATGTCCTTGACATACAACTGATAACAGTAATATAAAATTTCTCCTTATCATTATCTAATCTATATCGATCGGAGTCGTCTCTTCGATAAACGGCGATGAAAAAAAGCATATCAAATGCGACCGCCTGTTTGCCTCACGAAACGCCAACTTGTAGGTTACGCGAGCGTCGCCGCGTATTTTCGCGACGCGCATCTATTGTTAATTATATGAAATTATCTCATTTTATCTCGCATTTAATCGAGAAGCTCATGAAGATCACGCAAGATCAGTTTGAATTTACCTCCAATCTCAGATTGGCTACGTCAAAGGACTTTTTTGCTGAAAACGCCAGGAACGTCTACCGATGAGGGAAGACACGGCGACATCCGCGACAATAATGCATCCATCGAATGTATACGCGCGCAGTTTTATCGTAAGGTGTGTATAGATATATTTGTAGAATTGAACAGAAAAACCTTGAATTGTTTTTCTTTAACTCGATCATGTGAAACACGGCGAACGAATGTTTTTGCAAGTTTCACATATATTATTATCGTCCCCCGCATGTTAATAAGATCAATTGTCACGATACAATCTCTCTGCGGGTTTTTTTTTGAATAATCGATTAAATCTTGGGCGTGACAAAGGCGAGCGTGAATGGTGCGCAGTTGAGTAAGCGATAAAAACATTAGATGTATCTAGTTCTTTCATTATATTGAATAAAATGATAGATTCGGCTTGAATAACGTATATTCCACATCGTGGATGTCAAATACAATTTGAAATATCTGAATTAAATTCAGTTACGATTAACAGTGTTTAAATCAATTTTTCTTTTATAGAATTTGTATTTTTCATCCTTTTTCTCAATGTCTTATAATTACGTGACTATTTCAATTGCGGAAAGTGCCATGAAATTAGAACAGTAGAATTTTTTAGAATCAAAGGAACATGCGTGTATTAATGTAATTTATCATATTATTCAATGAGTTTATTACTTACATATGTATTAGTAAATTCATTAATTAATCTGAGCTTTTTAGCTTTTTTATTTAGTAGAATTTAATTATTTAGAATGAATTAAATCTTCTATCCATTATAGAGAGAGAGAGAGAGAGAGAGAGAGAGAGAGAAAATAATTATTTAAATCAGATCCAAATCTGTATTTATTGAAGATAATCAGCCCTGTGTAAATTTTTGTCTTTCATCTTTCTGGAGATCTATTGTTTATCATCAGTTTTATTCTTTATCAGCTTTTTTTATTCTTGCACTAGAACTTTTTCACTTTTGCTAAATACTAAACACATATTTATTTCGCTTTACATTTCAAAAGTGTAGATATATAGAAAAGTGTACATAATTCGGCTCAACAAAAAAATAAACCTACGACTTCAGTGGTCAACATCTCTCCAAGGAAAATTTTATTCGTTATAATATAATATA
>Ga0157363_1003798_pt1 | contig 13765 bp, 13 predicted proteins | sample AttsexASBM1_FD_111477 | JGI IMG/M metagenome (GOLD analysis project Ga0157363, IMG submission 111477) | Fungus gardens microbial communities from leaf cutter ant in Ribeirão Preto, State of São Paulo, Brazil - Atta sexdens ASBM1 | ecosystem: Host-associated > Fungi > Mycelium > Unclassified ...
ATAATAATAATAATAATAATAATAATAATAATAATAACAACAATAACAATATAATAATAATGACAGTGATGTTAATGATAATGATGATAATGGTAATGAGAATGATAATGATGATAATAATAATTAAATAGATTTGTACGCGTTAAACGATTATTAAAATTAAAATTCGTGTAAATTATAAAACGCACACATTTTTAATTAAACCTTAATCATGCAATTAATTAATTTAACATTTAATAAGCTTAATTATGTTTGTCTCTTAATACGAATATCACTTTGTTCTAAAATAAATAACTAATCCTTTAAATAAATTCATAAATGATAATTCGATGTAATAAAAAGATAGTAACTGTACTTGTCGTTATTGCTAAAATATTTTTTAATAAAACGTAAAAAGAAATTAAGACAGAACGCGTCTAATTGATCTAATTGTAGAAATTATTATAACTGAATAATCATACAGTCTAATATAGGTATATATTCATACCTTTGAGAAATATTGTTTTTGTTATAACCACAAGCAGGACAAGAGTCGTTATCGGACTTGCAACGAATTCACAGCAAAGTCCGACCACGCAAGATCGCATACATTTAGAACATTAAATTATATTTTTATTATGTTCATAAAAATTAAAATGTACACACCTTATTGTTTAAGTGATACTTGTATCAGCTTCTATATGCATGTATATTATTTATAACAATAGAGGTATAGGTACTCTCGAGACGAAACGAGCTTACGAAATAAATATACGACTTTTTCACAAACGGGAGGATTTCGGAGAAAGAGGTGATACGGTGTTTAGCTTACTTGAATGAATATTAATATTATTGACTGCTTATAAAATAATACTATTACACAATAATCATCTCATGATTTGACTTGACACAGTTCTATTTTTCTTATAATAATAATAATTAGCTCTTGGCCTACGAGATCGAAAAGTACATTCTTGCTTTCGCGGCAAAGGATGGTAATCGCTCAAGTAACAACGCTTACTGCTGTAGCTACAAAAAAGAATGGATAGCTTTCATTTGAATTAGAAGGGGTTACATGGAATATACTTGCTAGTTATATTTTCTTTATTTTTACTTTTGCCTTTTCTTCTCGAGTGCCGCTAAAGCAGGCATGTCTCTAGTGCGTCGCGTGTGACTGGATGTGCATGTATATCTACGGCCTTAATATGACGCGTATGACGCGTGTGACACGTATAAGAATGATATCGCGCGGATGATATTTCTGATGCTGTTTAATATTTAAACAGCATCATGCGCTGTTCTAGCTTCTAGTTCGCAAGGTTCGTGAAGAAAATGTCTCGAGACGAGACTAGTAAACTTTGTACACTTTGATCTGAGCACGAAGGAATCAAAGAAAATCTACAAGAGATCCATCTTGTAATTCGCAGATTAATTCAAATAAAACATACTCAAAACGTTCATATTATATTGTAATACAATACTCATTACAAGACAAATTTTGTTATCTCGTGAAAATATAGTTACATTTGCACTTAAATCACCGCGTTTGATACTTTGCTGGAAAATGTCACGAAAAATTTGAAAACGTATCAATTTCTATAGCACATATCGATGGATCGTGATTATAGAATATTCCATGCAAACATTCAGAGAAGTAAACACTAATTGTAAGTATTATGCCAGAATACATACCAGCACCAGTGCACACCGAGGTACTTACTAGTTGAATCGCTATCTACATATCCTAAATATTGAAATTTAGATCGTGCTGAATCGACAATACGACTCGAATTGCTACGCGTAATGTCGCGTAATGAAATAAACGTTACTTAAGCGTTTGCCCACATTTTATGTATTTATACACGCATCTGGTCGATTCGCGCATCGCTCACAGCAGTACGTTCGTACAATCGTTTATTTCATAATCTTGTAAGAATTATTTGATTCGAGGTACGTTCAGATATGTCTAATAAACATATCGGAATTAATTGTGTTTTACAAAGATTCCTTGGAGAGTTACATTTTCATATATGCCGCAAGATACTTTTATACCGATGAGATTTCCGATGTGACGTCGGCAAATTATTATTGCGCTATTTATCAACTACACACGAGTACAAGTAGATTTTTACGATTATACTTATACAACTGTGATACTCGAAGACGATCTTCCATTATCCACATCGTGAATACCTGTATGCCAGATTCAATAGAATTAATCGAGATCGTTTCTCGTATTGTATAACACAATGACTAATTCATTATTTAAGATGTTTTAGAGCAGTTTCTAATTTGTACGTTATGCAATATAAATTGTAAGAGGTCCTTATCTAGCGAGAATCAGTCAAAATAATAAAATGATACGAAATGATAATTTACCTGCAGAAAGGCTGCAGGAGCCCGTAAGAAGAAATAGATAATAAGCATATCCGTAAGCATATTTGTGATTAAACTTTAATGTTATATGAATCATTGTTATACGAATCATTGACAGAGTCAACATCCTCTACAAGTTACTTTTGTAGTTTAGAGCTTTATATAACACCTCATCCAAATGCATATTCAGTGAATACAAACCGGCTAGATACCTTTTTTTTTGTCTTTAATCACACGATGCAAAAATAGGCTTTCCTATTTCCGGTTATCTACAACCAGATGAAACGACATAGCGCATCCTATCGATCTACAGAGAATTTCCGAAATCCTTATTATCTAATATCGACTGTACCATTCGTTATTTCCAGCAGAAGCTTTACACTTACAGCATAAAATCGTCGATCGACTGAAACTATCTACGTCGCATCTTTCGCCGTGTATAATTCACACTTTGATTTCACTCTTATACCAAATCCTTTTTCTCCCGATGTGCAAACATTTGGCGAAGTAGACAGAAACAGAATCAATTCGAAGATTCACAGGCAGGTGTAAAGTGTCCAAGTATCCGTTTGATCCCCGCGACACACCATAAAAGGCTGATTCCTCGTTTCGATGGATCCGAGCTTTAGTTATTTAGACATCAACGTCGAACTATTCGAAACGTAGAACACACACTGTATGTATATTACAATATACCTTCGTGATGTGTATCAACGATTCGAAAGAAAAACCGTCTACGGTCACACGTCTAATGTATCGTTGATCGATCTATTCGATGAATGACTCGAAAAATGACTTTCTCCAAAGGGAAGATAAGCTCGTCCACGGAGGTCTACAAACTAAGTACTAGCGTATAAAGTCGAGGTGGATCAAACGGATGCAATACGTGTTAAATATGTTGTCTCTAGTGAGTGAACCCTTACGTTTTCAAACAATGAGAATGACAGCTGTATTTGACATTGTAAGTTGACAGTCCTAATTACATCAAGTTAAATGTGTGAAAGCTGTTGTGAACCTAACGTACAGTGTGTATAGTGTCGTCGTGATAAATACAATATCTACTTAACATGGCTAGAATAAATGAGAAGGAGAGACGAAGCACGTGCTCACTTTGCTAATTTTTTTTTTTACATTATCGATAAGGGTCGATTAATGTACGAGGACGAATATGAGGGTTTTGTCACTTTTTCTTCACACGCATACTTTATCTGTTATTTTCCTCTCTCTCTCTCTCTCTCTCTCTCTCTCTTTCTCTCTTTCCTTTTTCTTTTTTATACATTACATTAAAATATAATCCGCCAATCTCTCAAAGCTTACGTTGTACATATACATGTGTAGGTTTTACATCAGCATGACCGTTCGAACGGTCTCACTGCGACATGGTTTAGAAGAGTTCCAAATTCAATATTATACGTGCTCTCGCGCTTTTTTATTTAATTGACGATAATGAAGCGTGGCCGCTGACAAACGCGATCGACAAGAAACTTTCGAGGAATGAATCACTCTAACAACGAAGATAAATTAAGTATTGCTTAGAATTTTATGACAAAACATAATCGTGCATTTAAACGTGACATATACTGAAAAATATTAATTAATTTAATTAAATATAGCGCTCACTGTCAAGTAAATATTTAATTTAAATAACATGTTTTAAACATATTACAAGATATTGTTGATATGATTCGCATATATTTAACCTAAATATATAAATACTTGAATTAAAAAGTCACCACGAATTAAACGTATTTAGTCAAGTTAACAATAATATTAATAACATTATTATTTCTCACAATAATATTAATAATAGTTTATACATTCAGAATTTTTTTCTTAATGTATAAAGTATTATATTAATATTATTGGCCAAAAAAAGTGTTACTAACGAGGCTAATATTAAGAAACTTTTGGTTTCTGAAATAAAATTGTATTAGATATAAAATAATAGATATAAAATATCGATATTGTAACACGTATTGATATCAATAATATTCTCTTTGTTATAAAGATTTACATCCTCCTTAATGCAAAATCTTGTCGATGCGATTCTTCAAATTTTCTCGATGCGCGCGGTGCTTTTACATATTTTTTATTCGTGTATTTGGCGTCACGGAAAAGCGCGATCGAAAACAAACTGCTCGAGCTGTACCCTTCGTTAAAGGCGCGTTTCCATTCAATGATTCCGTCGACGAACAGTTTACGTAATTAATCAGTAAAAGTTCGAGAGACGTTTTGGTTTCACAGTTTCATAATATTCATATTTTAATGGGTGACAAGAACGAGCGTGTAATTCGATCCTCGTTCGTCGCATATGAACACGATGATAAAAACGAGGGAGCAGCGTGAACAGCAAGATATCTGTTGGTTTCACAGCCATAGATAGGAGACTCGGTTTAAATCATGGACTCTCCCGTGCGACCCTTGGAACTTGAAGTTGGACCGTGAGCGCGTATTATTTGCAGCGATCGCGGATAATGTTAAATTCGGAAGTCTTCTAGAAAAGTTCGTAAAACCGATTGGTCGAAAATATATTCTAGAATCATTTAGGGTACAAAGTATAGCGTGATTATCTTTAGACAATTGTAATGGTAAAAATGGACATTGTCTTATTGCGGGATGGAATAGGCTGTGTAAGTTCTCTCAATGCTAAACACTCCACTGTAGCTTCTGAAACATTGTTTTCCCATTGTGATGATATAAGAAAATAATACTTAAACATCAATCACTTGTAAGGCTGCAATTAAAAAAAAAATCTTTGTTCCGAGATTGTCGTCAGTATTCTCCGTTACGTTTCCGACTGTTTCTATTTTATATTTTTTTTTGCGCTGTCTCTCGGCGTGTTGTGTTGTAGAAACAAATAACATTACTCTAAATATAATCGTCTTATAAAGAGTTAAAAAAAACACTACTCAAGAATTGATTGATAACATATCAAAATATATAGTGGAAATTGCGTATGATTTTTTCGGATTTTGAATCATTTTCTCTTAAGTATATATCTCACACTGTCCGCATCAATAAAATAGGAAGAGCAAGAGTAAATCTTGCTTTATAGATGATATACGAGTTTCAATTCGTCGAAAGGAATGCAATTGCATTATACCAAAAACCGAAGACGCGTAATGATTAAAGATTGTAAAATTTATTAACGTTAACATGCCGGGCAGGCATGTAGTATCACTGTGACACATGGACTCTTAATTTGTTTCTTTCTCAACAATCTCTTGATTACTAAAAATGGACAGGTGCTGGTTGCAAGGTTTCCTTTTCGCAGAGGTAATTGTTATTTACGTACATAAAAACCGAAGAAATTGTCTGCCACGATAAGGAAACATTACGCAGCAACGATTATTATTATTATTATTATTATTATTATTATTATTATTATTATTATTATTATTATTATTATTATATTATCCATAAATATTACACATACAGTAATATACTCATTATTGGTAATATAAGTATTGTTCTAATTGGACAGGAGCTGTTTTCACAATTTGGGCAAATGTATGAGTTATCTTAAATGTTAATTGCTTACTTTTCGTCTTTTTCATATTTCTTTACGGCACAATCTATATTTCATGAATTAATTAGTTTCTGCCGTTTGATTTCACGCAAGACGCGACGGGTTTTTTAAAATGAAACCAAATTTAATACTCAAAGTGGGAAAAATTCATTAAGCAAATCATATTACAGGATATGAAATATATATATATATATTAATCGCTTCAATGTTTATGCTATGCGTAAATAAAGGGAAATAATGTGAAATAGCCCAAGTTATAAAAAATCTGGATGAATATAGCATTATATGCAATTGATACAATGAAACAAGCTCATTTATTTAGTTTCTACTTAAACCTATGAACTTAATATTGCAACTCTAGTAGTCATTGTATCTTTGGATTTGCAATTTGCTCTTAAATCAATTAATAAGAACATTTAAGAATCAGTTTGCAATCTCCAAAAATGCAATATGCAGTTAGAATGTAATATATATAAATAAGGTGTGTCATGTTCACGTGATGGGATAACGGTGACAAGAGTATGTTACAATAAAAAGGAACTTAACGAATCGCGCTAAAAAAATACAATATACGAAACAATTGTATACATATAAAATCTTTAAATAATCTACATAACGGTAAAATATATATGTATGCAAAATGCTTTCCGACATTTGTCCTTTCATTGGGCACTTTTCCGGCCTATAAATTACCACATGGTAATTTTGGAAAGTGTATCGTCCAATGATTTGTAAAAACGCCAAGATTTAATCGGTATATTATTATTATCGCGTCTATTGTGTCGACACAGACCGATTTCACAAATATAAAATATTATTAGGTGGAATATGTACATCAAATTGTAGTTATTGTGTATTTTAGAGTGACATATCAAGAATAAAGGAAAGATGTTCTGCTGACTTTTTGATTAGTTTAGAATGTACAATTAAATCGCAAGATATATTGCCTTCCTCTGGCATAAAATATAAATGGTTCATAATACCAGTCATTAAAGTAAACTTGTGGAATGCTCGTTAGTCAATAAATGTCGCAACTGACTTTCGATACATGGCGACAATTATGCATGGGTCAATTATGCTACTCCCTCCCTTTCCCTACTTTCCTATCCCCTAGTCAAGTAGCGAAGTGGATACGCTCATAGGATATGACGAGTTGAAAATATCCCATGCTTCGTGTGTAGTTACACATTAATGATTTAATATTTGAAATATTACTGTATAAGTAATTTCAATAATCAATAGCTGCCCTAATGTCTAAAGGACTGAAACATTGCTGCTACATATATCATATAGGCATGTAGCAATTAGTATATTTATGTTGTGGCTTTTATTAACACGAAGTAATGGTGAAGCAGTGTGATCCATTTACTTGCCGCGTGGAAAAGAACGTGTACCTGTAGTAGAGAGGCCTTCCCCTCGACTGCGACTTCGGTGCAAGGAATGTAATCCTTCGCCTAAAAGGCAATATTTCCAATAAAAACAATAATTCCAATAAATATCATTTTAACAGTAAACAAATGTACAAGTCGATACAATAAGATAATTCTTTTGAAATTACCCTTGCTAATACTTCTGCGCATTGATGTAGATGGTGCTGGTGTCGATTCTTGTTTGGTGTAATTTCTAAGCGCTCTTCCTCGTCTGTCTTGAATTAACTTATCCATTTTAACGAATATACCACATTTGGGTCGACATGTGAAATACCTATGGCCATTGACAGCACCATCGTTTTTGCCTATAACAATGAAACATATTTACAATCTAAACAAAATTTCAGAGAGAGAGAGAGAGAGAGAGAGAGAGAGATTGTACCAGTCGGAGCATCGAGTTCAACTCCTATCCAGATTCCCGATGCAAACTCTGTAGGACCAACGTATGCTATAACTCCGGAATAACTATAAGGGCGAACCAAAACTGATTCTCCAACGACGATCCAGTCTGGTAAGGGAGTTTCCACTCGAGTTAAATCGTGCCTTGAACCAAACGCTGAACTTTTATCGCTAATATCATCTGCTGCAAAAGAAATCTTTTTAAAATGTAATATAAAAAGAAGAATCATATAGTATGTAATTTCTCAAAAAATAAACGTAATGTTAAAAAATATGCAAAAAATTGCCAAATCTAATTATTTAAACTAGCAGTACCGTCAATTCTCTCCGAAGAGCTATTGTCGCCATTTTCATACGGCATAGTAGGTTGTAGCGTTTGCTCCAAATGTACTGCAGCCTTACTCTCAGAAAGTTGTGGACGGACCATAGGAAATGAAGCTCTATGCTGCGAACTGGTAGGCCTTCCTGAACCATTAGAAGTCTTTCTTCTTCGTACGACCTAATTAATTAAACATGAATCATTACATAATCTGCGAGAAAATTTTTTGGGATTTTCATGATAATTTTTCGAATAACGATCTCTCTTTGTCTTTCTTAAGTATAAAAAATATAAAATACTCACCTTGCCAGGTGGCAATTTGGTATGTACGATTGAAGTTCCCTCCATGGGACTATCGTCTCCTGAATTGGACATCTGACTGATTTCCATCTCGTTTTTTCTATCACTGAGAATTTGATTGGGTGTACTTTTTCTTTGAGTTTCGACGTGAAACATGTTGCTGTTGGTTTCGCTTTCACTTCTTGTAGAAGAAACTGGACTATCGATGTCGGTATCTATATATGTTCCTATTTCTTCCAAATTTCTTTTAATATGTTCTATAAGATAAAAATATGTATTTACAACAGAATAATATATATCGACATCTAAAATAACTGTTTTGCATTTGACTTAACTGACCTTCTGTGCGAGTGCTTTGCGAGATGTTCAAGTTATCCAATGTAGAGTTTACTTCGCTCAAGTACTCCTCGGGCGTTTCCTCGACGAGGGAACTGTCCATTTTTTCAGGTTTCTTACTATCGAGAAGATTACGATATTCGAGGTCTGGAGTCTCATCCACGCTGATGGACTTGATAGAAATGGAATCTTCCGACGTCAGATTTGTCGTGGAAACAGCCTGAGAACCGTACCCGCTACTACTCATACTTGGCGTATTGATCTTCGTCGATTGTAGTTCGACCAGAGAATCCAACGTGCGTGAAGAAGTTAGTGGCTTTACCGATTTCGGTGGAGCCTGAGCGCAAGTGCATGTAATATGTAGTTTTGATTCGATAGCGTAATTACAATGTACATTATTATAAAGTGATCAATTCTGATTGATGCAATAATTCAAATATCATAATTTATAAACACATTATTCTTATTGTGATTCAATTTTGTTTTTAAATAAATATATCTTTAATTTCAAATATACACTACCTGATATGCCTCATATTCAGAATAATCGGCGTCGCTCTTCTCCTCATCGTCATCATTGATAGGAGTACACGCTTGATTTCCCATATTTGAAGTTTCTTCGTGTAATGTGGTCATACGAGGACCCAGTTTACTGCTAACCATGTTCGGAGATGCTATGATCAACAGGAAATTAATAATACATGACGAACTATAAAAATCTTTTGTTATATACAATATACAAAGCATCAGGGCCGATCTAGCCATTCTAATCTTGTCTTATCTTGTCATTAACTTTATAGAATAATTATTTTTGCTTTCCTTATTTTAACAGATATCATTGGATGCTGATGGGTTTACAGAAACGTTATATATATATCAAAAAGTGCCAGGTCGGTTCTGATGTACATTTAAATGCGAAGGATCATGCTTTTCCTAAAAATAATAAAAATTTTTTATATATTCCACGCTTATTTATTGATATCATTTGTCAATTACATGTACTTATGTATAAATATTTTTAAATTATATCGTTAATAGTTTTGAATTTAGATCAGTATATAATTTAGACAGTAAAAGCGTAGAATATATATATATATATATATATATATATATATATCTGAAATAAAGAAATAAATTACAATGAACACAGGGAATAATTGTAAGGAATAAATATTATATTTAACGTATACATATATATACATATACATATATATGTATATGTATATAATATATATATATATATGTGCGTGTGTACACATTACATACATACTGCACTTTAGGTGCAGTACTAACAAATTCAAATGGTGATTGTGATCACAAACCATCTAAAATAAAACACACTTAAAATATAAAACAAAATTCAAATACTATTGGTATACTACACTAATTTTAATGATTGAAACAAAAAACCCAAACTACAAACATGACCGAGTGGTTCATCCTTTCAAACTATATTACATTAGAATTCTCTTTCAATTGTTGTCATTTTAATCTAATCTTTCTTTCAACGTTTAAACTTAGTTGAAGAATAAAGTTTGAAAGGACGATCAACGACGAGTGTCACCTACACTTGGCAGAGGTAGATTGTTGAAGACGTGTCAATGAGTTGAGATTCAGGTTCAGATTCAGGAAAGTTGGTCTCGCTGAAAGGAGATAGATGCACTGATTATACTTCTTTTCTCTTCATTCGACTAGTCAACGTTACTTTCTCCATAATGGCGAGCTTCATATCAGCTTTATGAACTTATGTACTGACAAATCATGCCTGCAGGCCACAGACACTAGATGGTGAGACAAGTAGACAAATAACGTATATTATCTAACGCGCATTCTATACGGAAGTTCCAGTATTATGCGTGTATATCATGTCACAATACCATATCAATATTAAGATTAATTAAAACATCAATGTTTATAATACAGCATCTTGTGTGAATCTCATTTTTTCTTTTCTTTCACACTCTAATGATACTCCACTTCGGAAACAATTTTAATAACTCGCCATTGCATTATTTATAAATTCAAAATGTACATGTTCGAAATATATCATGTATATTATATGTTGCCATCTTTATGATAAATAAATAATAAATACATATTCATAATATAAACATTATATAATTCGATGATGTACATAATGAATTTTCATGTTTTCAAAGAAGTTTAAAGTCGAAGATAATGATATGCTTTGTTATATTAATATCATAACAATTATCTCGCTTGAAATTCAAATATATTACTATATAATATTGTATTGTTATATAATATTGTAAATTATGATTTTATCATACTGTACCGATACAATGCGATACATATTATTTTTCCTCTTTTTCATATTTTTTTATGATCATTTTCACATTTATAGAAATGTATCCTTGACTTTAAACTGAGTCTTGTAAAAAACACAACGGGAAAATAGCTTATATTTATCGTGTTATTCTGTAATTAAAAAACTACAAAATATTAATTTTTACTGATTTCCCCTATTCTCCTATATTACTTACTGGAGGTTTATTCTGTCTCTTTATATATAAATTTGTTAATTAATAATCTAATCCCGTTACACACAACATTGTAATGGAACATAATTAAACGAAATGTGTATATATATATATATATATATACATACACATTAAGCATAAAGAGAATAATCCTCATTTAACATATATTAACTATAGAAAATATTTATATACACATATAAGTTACAATAAATTTTCTACACTCTATCTAGAGTATCGCTCAATGGCACATTCACAAGTAAAGATCGAAACATTGCAACAATTTTCACGTATATAATGCAATAGTTCAACCTTTTTTATTACTTTACATGTTTTATTTAATTTGTTAAATGTAAACAAATATATTTGTTAGTGTACATTTAACAAATCATTAAGGATTATAGAAATCATCTTATTTGATCCGATTATTTGTAAAAACGAGGTTTTAAGAATCATACATCTTATTGCAAATTATGAAAATAGATATATGGATATGAAAATGATTTCTATGCGATGATTCTGGTATAAACGGTGCGACGGCAGAGTGGATGGGTAGTTGTGTGTTGCACGCGGCGCGTGCGTGTATGTGTGTTTATGTGTGTTTATGTGTGCGCGTAATGGCATGGCTGTGAGTATAGTACACGCACACATATGGACTCACATCCACACACATACACACATACACACACACACAAATGATCATTGGTATTATTTTATACTGATATTAATCATGAACAATATATATATCAAATAGTTATAAAATAAATAAGTAAATAGTTTAATGAACAAACTTGCTAATATGCTAGGCAAGAAATACATTCTATGCATGCAAACTAAACATACTGAAATATAACGTTCACATAATGAAATCACATTCAATTTAAGCTAAACAAGATTAGCAATTTCTAAATTCCACGATATGGTGAAACTTCTTTTGAGCTAACTGAACCGAATAAATGACGCTTACAAGAGAACATATACTGATTATTAAAACGCATTCTTGTTCTGAATATTACTATCGCGAATAACGCGAATAACTCTGATGTACTAAGGCAAACTTTGAAATAAAAAGACAGACAGACTCAACCACTCACGAAACATATGTACTAATTGTCATTGCCTGTGTGGCATCAATTAAATATCAAATCAAGACTCCATTTTACCTGAGTTCAGAATGGAGCCTTGCGTGGGCCGAAATAGTTGTAGAAGTAGTAGACGTAGTGTTAAACAGAGGAACAGATTAGTTGCATACATTAATTAATTCATTAATTTTGTTGTAGGGTTTCTTATTTAAAGTTTGTTAAAGTGTTTTATTTTATTGTAATAAGTGGTAGAGCGCACTTAAATGTAGCTGCTAATATTAGGGCAAATCTGAGAAAATATGTATTTTACCATGCTCAACTCTTTTTGTTATCAAGTGATTATATTGAAATTATTTATATTTTTATTTTATTTTTGTGGGAAAAACACATTTACAGTGAAATTTGCATTAAATTGGTCAAGTTGAACATAGCTTAATGACGTAACGATGTAAGAGAGAAGCTGGAATTATAATATAAAATTCCACAATGTAGTGTACTATAATTACTACTAATGAAATTGAAATTTCTAAATATTTTCAAATGATGAGATTGTCAATTATCTTAGATGATGGAAACAGTACCCTTTTATAGTGTCATTAATCTTTCATATGCTCGACGCGATACATTTGTGTGCACATTTTGTCAAGTTTCACAATTTGATATTTTTTATACAATTTGATACTTTATAATCTACAGCCACAAGAGAAGAGAAATCGTAGACACATATAAAGGGTACGTACTAATGATAGATGATATGAATTTAAAAAGAAATAAACAGAACGCAGTTTTATTATTCAAAATCAACATATACCGAACGAAGAATTGGTACAATGGAGCTTGGGACGATCAAAATTAGGATGGAATGTAAAGTAATCGTCACAGAAAGTGAAATATTGAAAACATTGCATAAGCCACATTTCAGAAACAAAGTGTTAATTTTTCATTGAATAAATCTCGATGAAGCAGATTAAGGCAGTGAAGAAAAAGTGGCTCTAACTTACAATGAAAACTTAATCTAAGGACTAAAATCTCCCTAAACACGATGCTATTAAATTTAATAAAGCCATTAATTTAAGAATTTAATGGTGACTTAAAGCGAACTAAATATTGCATTCAATATACGACGAATTTGCATATAAATAGTCGAGATCTAAAATAAAATTTGATTAAAACCTATCGATTTTCTATCAGGCGTAGACCATTTCAAAAATCCAGCAGAGATTATTTTCACAAAAACTACTTATGTTCAAAGTACGTCTTTTAATGTATTAAATGTAGTATATATCTTGAAAATATATCTCATGCTTGACATGAAATGGATTATTTATATATATTATGAATGATCATGAATGATTGCATGAATGAATGTATGTTTATATGAATGAAGAGATCTTGTGTATATCACGCTATTTTTATTTTCTATGATTTCATAAATAATCCCAGTCAGCCAAGTCTGTTAAAAATAAATTTTTTAATGCTTAATACAAAGAATTCCGCATTAATTATTTATAAAATTA
>Ga0157363_1003799_pt1 | contig 13765 bp, 14 predicted proteins | sample AttsexASBM1_FD_111477 | JGI IMG/M metagenome (GOLD analysis project Ga0157363, IMG submission 111477) | Fungus gardens microbial communities from leaf cutter ant in Ribeirão Preto, State of São Paulo, Brazil - Atta sexdens ASBM1 | ecosystem: Host-associated > Fungi > Mycelium > Unclassified ...
ATCAGTCTTACTTTTCTTCTCAACATTAATTTAAATCGATTAATTATCCTTCGTTTATTCTTTAGAATTTGCATTAAATTCCAGCAATGTGTATCTTTATAATCTAAATACATTAATGCATTGATCATTTTCAATTAGGCATAAGTTTGTGTTTTATATAAAAATTTGCATTTTAAAAGTATAATAAAAGATCTGTTTTTTATTTTTGCACTATATTACACTAGAACTCTCTTTCTCGTTTTCGTCAAATATATATCTATTTCTTAAGCTCCAAAAGTATATACTAGTTTAGCCACAAAAAACAGATCTATAATATTTAAGAAATTGCACAGAGAAACAGTCGCGAATCAGAATTCTGAAGTATCATAAATATTACGGGTCTATCGAGAAATTTGGCAGAGCTCGCACGAGTGGCACGAGTTCGTTTAATTAATTAATCGATGTATCAAATGATTCATTGTAAAATATTACAAAACAATGAAGCAATCACAAATTACGATATGAGTGAAACTTGTTGCCGTACTGTATGTGTCGATTATGAATGATTTACGCGATATTTGCGCGACAATGACGCGTTGCACTCCGCCCTATGATAACGTTAATTGATATATCTCGCAAATACGTGTATTGTGATAGACCAATTACCGCAAAAGCTTCGGAGTCTACACGATGCTCGTGAAATCGGCATAAAGGTGGCTCCCCCTTTGTGTTGCATTTTTAGCCAATCGATAATAAGATTCCGCAACAGTGTCGTTACTGCAGAATGAATTGCCGCTATTTTATTTAGTTTGACTAATCCGACTAAAGGAGCTGAATAATCGAAAAACTCAGTGATGAATTCTTAGTGACATCATGAAAGTGAGAGAAAATCTTAATCTGTGTCTTGTGAGTGAAATATATTTAATTATTATATTCATAAAATATGAATGTGACAACATAGTAGACAACATAAATTTTTGCAAAAATAATAATTCATTTCTCTCATAAAAAAGTCTCTATTATGTCAAAAGTTTTTCATCATGAGTTGACCCATTTTCAGCTGACGTTGTATGCATTTTATAATCTTTTTAAATTTTTTATATCTTCCTTTTAAAGGGGATGTCATTCACTTTCATCATTCAATTTAATTACCCTCATAATGAACTATCTTCTAAAAATATTGCACTTTTTTTCCTAAAAAATAAAATAAGTTTCTGACTAAAATTTAAAATACACGGGGGCCTTATTCTCGAAAAATATGGATCCAGAAACACTCTGTATTACGTAATCTTCTCGATTTATTTATTTTGAGGAACTAAAGATTCCCGTTTAGAGGACTAACCCATTTTCAACATACACTACACAAATGCCTACTTATATATGATAATCTTCTTGACCACAAACATAGTTAGAGATAATTAGGTCAAACACATTTTAGTATTAAAATATTCTGCAATGTACGCAATCTCGTGATTATAAAAAAAGGTTAACATCGGGCACACCAGGTTGCGTTCCGCGACCTGATTTCGAGAGGACGGCCTTCGCGCAAGGACGCGCGTGACGTGACAGTCGCAATGATCTCGGCCAGGATGTTCCATATATTTCCGTGGCTTTCTAAGGAAATCTCTTCATGTTTTAATCGTAAAACGGGAAGCTATTATAAGCATCCCGTACAGTATTCGTGCGGGTCCAACGGAATCCAATAATCGAATCCTATGCTGACGCGACCACACACGCACACGAAGACGCGGCACACGCGCTCACAAAGCTAAACCGAACATCGCGAATCGACCGGTCTGCAAAAGAGAATTCTCGACTGACCTGATTCTCCGAGTTGAGTAGCTTAAGTTGTTCGTTGATTAGACTGTACTTGGTGCTCTCCTCCTTGCGCAACGCCCGTTCCTTCTTCAGTTCCGGACTCCAAAAGGTTTTGATACTGTGCATCGAGCTGCCCAATTTTTGATTCGTCAACTCGAGCTCCTTCTTCAAGTTACCGAGCTCACGTTGCAGATCGTTGTTCTGATGCTGAAGCTCACCGATGTAGCCTCCGCCGTCGCGCAGCATGTGCGGATTCGGGCTCTGACGCGCTGACCTGGAGCCGTATAACTCGTCTTCCAGGTAGAGTCCGCGATCGCGGCTACGTTCGCGACTCGGCTCGCGTATCGGCACGAATTCCCGATCATGATCGAGAACGCCAGCGGAGGCACGATCGAGGCTGGTGTAACGCGCTACCATGCCCGCCGAGCTGGACATGGCGGGTCTCGAGGCGCTTCTGGATCGGTGATGTCCGCCTCCACCGCCCCCGGTCGACATACTCCTACCCCTCTCCTCGAGCATCACGGGACTGCCGAGGTCCTCGTCGCGGGAGTAGTACGGGCTGCCCAGCTGATGGTGATGGTAGCCTCCGCCGTAGCCTAAGTGCTCCGGCGAATTGTTACCACTGCGAGTTCCCCGTTTACGACCACCGAGCGGACTTCCACGACCGCTGGCATAACTTCGCGACGGACTGCGATCGACGGTTGGCAGTTCGCCCACGCGACGACCGCTGCGTGGCGAACGTGTGCCACCACCTGGACCGATCACGCCACTGCTCGAGTAAAGATCCCGTGACATTCTACGGGAAACCTCGGCGTATAGCCGTACCTCGTCCTCCTCCTCGTAAGCACGATAAATCGTCTCGAATCAGTGTCGTCAGCGTTTCGTCGATATTCCGTCGGTGTTCGTCGTTCTCTCTTTTACGATCGCTCAATTCTCTCGCCCTCGCAATCGTTTTGTGTAATAATCCACGCGTCTTTCTCTTTTTCGACCTAGTGATTCAGCGATTTGTCCATGTCCTTGTTTCCCAATTTCGGCAATACTAGTTTTCCAATTTCCGAAGAGAATGTTGTATAATCCGACCTCTCGAAATTTCCGTAATTGCTTTGTCACGCCTTGCGACCGTTCCCCAATCCCTCGTCACCCTCATGCGTCTTTACGCTCATATCAGCCCGATTATCTACACGGGTGATTCCATCAACGAGCGTTTTTCCGTCCAATCGCAGCGGGACGTCCGTCCGGTCTATCCGAGCTTTCAGTTAGGGTAACAGTCGAATGATGAAAGTGTGATGCTTCGTCGGAATCTCGACGATCGCCTTTCTTTGGGCGATTCGATCTTCTCTTCGTTTCCGACTTTATGCTCCAGCATCCGGCTATGGCCGACGACGATATATTTCCAATCTCTTTGCGCTTTCGCGATCTTTTACGCCAAATTGCGGACACGATAATGACGTGTCCTGAGATGCGCGCGGACGTTTCTACTCTACGTGTGATAGCGCGTTCGCGAACGACGTGCATTGACAAGGAGATTGATCGTCTCGGTCCTCGTTCTTTCTACGGCTACCTCGTATCGTCAATTTCAATGGAGATTGTCGGTTCGATTTCTTTTCTGCCGATCGATCATCCTCGCGATGATGATCCTCCGTCCGATCGATCCTCTCTCCACCTATTGCCACATCGCTACCCTCGCCTCCTCACCAAATACAACTCTTCTGGCCGGCGTACTACTACTAGTACTACTACGCGCGTGGGTCACTTCGTACTCGGCGGCGGTGTACGGCGAGGTCACGACCCTCGTCGGCCCGAGAATCGATCTTTGACCTTCTTTCGACGGCGTAGCTCATCGAGCGAGGGCGAATAGAGATCGAGGGGGAGAGAGAGAGAAAAAGTAGTAATCGATTCCCTCCTCTTTCACTTTTCTATCTTTCTGAGCCGACAAGACGCGAATGAACAAACGAACGAACGAATGAATTCTCTCTTATATTCTTTCTCGCGTTCCCTCTTCCGGTCTCTCTCGCTCTCTCTCCCTCGGTCTCCGGTTGCGATACTCCGGATCCAAGAACCGCCCTTTCGCGAGCCAGCCAAGTCGACGAACCGAGCCGGCCGCGTTCCCTTCCTCGCAAACTTCGTTCCACCCTCGTGTGTCGGCAACTCGCTCGCTCACACGCGCGTACTCGCGCCTGCGTGCGTACGTATGCGCGCGTACTACACGCGTATGTCTCGCTTCCGTCGCGTGCGCTCGCGTCGGCGCACTACACACACATACACACATACATACACTCACAATCTCGGGTGGAGGAGAAATAGAAGAGAGGAGGAAATATATATGTCTCCTTCTTTCTCTACGCGTCGCGCACCGCCGTTTCCGTTTCGCGAAACCAGCGCCTAAGGTTCCTCCTTATCGATCTCATTCTCTCGCCTCTCTCTCTTTCTCTCCCTTTTTGCGGTCCCGTCGTCGTCTCGCCGTCTGCGCCTCGATGTCCGACGTCGTTCCGCCCGGTTTTCAATGAAACACGACGGCAACGCGAGACCAACGGCGAATCAACCACCGACCAACCGATCCAATCGACCAACCGCACTACACTATCCACCGTCCACTACCGGAGCACAACCACTTCCGTGCACTGACGCCGCCACCGCCGCCGTCACTACCGCCACCGGCGTTCGTCGCCACCCTCGCACTTATCCTCTTTCTCTTTCTCTCTCTCTCTCTCTCTCTCTCTCTCTCTCTCTCTCTCTCTCTGTATCTTTTTTCCGCTTACTCTTTTCTCTACCACTTTCTCTATCCTCTTCGTTCGCGCAGTCGAACACGGGCCTGTCACCTCGTACGCATACATACACGTATATACATTTGCGATTGCGCGAATCTGTGATTATACCCCTGTTCGCCGGCACATAGACGTATTCATATGCATGTGTATACCAATGACCACTATAGTCGACGAAGGAGTCTCGGTATAGCGCGCGACGGATCCGCGCGCACTGAAAGAGTGTTCTAATACCAGCTCTGACCAAGCGAGAGAGACCACCCTTTGCTACCACTACCATCGAGACCACTATCAGTAACCACTACCACCACCACCTTTGCCGGTTCCTCCAACATTGGCGCCACCTTCATAGAAGCGAACGAATACCTCACGATGTTCCAGTATGCTTTACGTTCAACGTCACTATAATTGTTGTGCACGTATACATACAAATATTATAGGACGAAGGTAAAAGCATCGGCAGCGCCACCGCTCGACGTCACCAACGTCATCGCGACGGCCACGACGCTGAGGCGTACCATCCGCTCGATTTTTCTATCAATCCCTTTACCACCCCGATCATACTCTATCACTTCCTCATCGTTGATCACTCTCGACTCCCCACCTGCGCGGCAGCGTCTTCTATAGTATAGGCACTTCCTTCAGAATGGCTCTCCAACGCGCAGTAACATGCGCGAATCCATGTGTAGGCGAAAGTGCAGGGTGCTATGCATTGTTAACCAGGGGCAATGCCTCTGGTTGACAATCTTTAAAAATTTCATGTACGTAGATACATCTCAAATATTATTTATTTTAATATACTTTCAAAGTAATAACAGAATATTGATCACAGCACTTCGATATAAAAGCAATTAAGTTAGTATCATAAAATCAATATTCGTTAAAAAAATTTATTAAAATATATTTAGCAAAATTGTACAAAATAATGAAATTGAATTAAATATTTACAATGAAAAAAATTTAGAATTAAATATTTATTAGCTATAAAAACACACAAGTTTCAAAATTTTATGACAAATTATTATAAAAAAAAAAGAAATAACACCAAGTATCAATAAAGTATTACTTTAAATTTTTTCCTTTTTTTTTTGAAAAACAATTAGTTTTAACTTAAGAAATGTTATACAAGACTTTTAATGACACAAGTAATAAAACTTCGTTTTTCGTTCACTAGTACTTTACATTTAGATGTTTTCCAATACAAATTCTAACGAAAATGTTTGAATATATCTCACGTTATTATTATTTTTGCAATTTTATTTTATTAAAACTTTAAATTTTATTTATGATTTTTATTTAATTTTTTTTTAATTCATTAATTATTTTACAAATTTAAATTTATAAACTTCTAGAAATTAATATATTTATTAATAATACTTATTATAACAATTTTTAATAAAAATAACTTTATATAAAGAAGATTACCAGAGCACAAATCTTGGGGCCTTGTATTCCAATCCTGCACATTCCGTTTGAATTTTCTTCTCCCTTCTCCCCCCGATTGTCGACCTAGCGTATACGCGTCGCAATCAATGAAGCTACGATTTCACTGAGCAGTAGCGTATAGTCATGGAATTGGATTAAGGCGTCTCTCTGTGTAATATGATATAATAAAAGCGATACCAAGTATACAATATTGGTGCAAGTAGTTGCTTGGTAAAGAGATTTACGAAGTATTGAACGATCAATTATAACTTCTGATTACGTATTAATGTGTAGGCAATTTAAAGATATAATCCTTTATATCTATATAACACAAATAAGTTATATTAACATATAAGTTATGTAACATTTTAAAATGTGCAACATTACATAATTTATAAAAATTTGGCGAATTAAGATGTTTTTTTAGATTTTAAAATATTCATAAAAATTTTAAAACATTGTGATCTTTTAAATAATCTTTATTTAATTTAATTATAATTTGTATATAATTTACAGTTGAATTTCTTTGTTATATGTTTTTGCTTTATATGCAAAATAAAAAAAAATTAAGAACTAATATGTTAAGTGCTATCAACTTGTAAATGATTAATTATATTTGTTGCAAAAATCCTGGAGTATATGTATATGTATAATATATCTTGGATATATTAGTAAATTGCATGTATATATAAATAACACACATAAATAATACATAAATAATACAAGTTCGTGATGCTAATTACATGATAATTTCTAAAAAGTTCTATACAATCCCGGATACTGGATGATTTTATGTTGCATTCTGTCTTGAACATAATTGGATCCATTATAATTATAGTGATTTTAAATCATATTAACAAAAGAAAATCCATTGATAAAGCATATAAGATAATAGATACAAGAGGTGTTAATAGAAACATAAGAAATATCAAATTAAGAAGCCGCAATTTTTTATCTTCTATTATATTGCTCTCACTTTATTTCATTTTATTTCCAGATTCGATTAGACTGACTCAATGAATTGACCTACATTTCCTAAGTACGCAGGATTACGTGAAAAACGATTAATCAAATAGGAAAGGGCGTGTTTTTGTAACGTTTGCTTGAAAATATATCAGGACATGATACTCGAAACAAGTTGAAACAAGTTGTTAACCCGACATGAGTTTAATAGTGTTAAATAAAAAAATAGCAATTAAAAAATTATTGGGAATATTATCGAATTATCGATTATTATGCCATAACAATAATTCGTAATGTCGATATATAAAGCAATGAGAAACCATTGATCTTTGCACTCGACTGTTTGTAACTTTCTGATAATATTTCAATAGTAATAGAATTGCGATAAAACGATTTCATACATACAAGATATGTGGCATCATTTGTAAATGTATTGCCGATAAACTGAAAGATTTTCTTATGTATTTAACGTTTATTAAAAAGAACAGATATTAATATATTTAAAATTACGATATCTAATAGATAATATATATATATATATATATATATATGATATATACTTTTGCTGCCGTTTCATTTTTTTTTTTAACCTGTAAGTTAAAATACATTAAAAAATAAATTAAAAATATAAACTTGAAATAAAGCCAAGAGTTTTCTTTAAGTAGAAAGCATTTCTTATCATATCATATCTTTGATAAAAGTATTACGCATTTCCGATAATAATAAAGATAATCAAAAGCATCAGAATAATAATAAAAAGAAAGAAGAAAAACAAATATAGATTCGAGATCAAAGACTTTTAAATATTTTTTTTTAATTGGCAAATGATATTAATCACAATGATTAATATCATTGTGATTAATATCATTTGCCAATTAATAAGAATGTTTATATCAACATTAAAGTAATTTGATTATAAACTCTTCTTGATTAAAATCTATGTTAAAGTTTACAATGAAAAAAATTCCAAGTTATTTAAGATTTTTATGAAACTTTATATAATTTGCATTTGACGTGAAGATAGATTAAAATCAGATAGATGACAATCAGAAATAAGATGTCAATTTCACGATTAATTAGTTACCATAGCCTTTATTCTATTCATATAATCTATTTTTTTATTCTTATTTTTCTTGCGGAAATATTTATTTATTCATCTATTATCGATATATGTCAATGCAAAAATGATTTAAAAAATATGAAAAGAATACATGGACTGTTATAATACATGGAGTATAATACATGGAGTATTCTTATGTAATCGATTGCAATGCAAAATAAAAAAAATTAATTGCACTAACATGAAAAATAAAAGTATCGCAAAACAAGTATGTATTTATACAATATATTAATTAAAAAAAAATAAATTATAATATTTCTTTTAATTTCTCTAATTTTTTCCTTTTCTTTTAAAAATTTGAAAATTAAAATTGATTATATCGAACGATTTTTTCGATGCCTATTTATTATATACTGTGTGCGATAAGACTTTTTGGACATGCGACTAAGATTTAAGGATGAATAGAGTAGTCAGAAGGACTAGTTATTCTTACTTGACCGTGAGGCTCTCCCGGGGACCAAAGTGATAAAACTTAAGTGGCGCAGGCTAAGGTCGTTACCACTATCATATGTACGTGCGTTCTCCGGCATCCTGCGATCGTCAGTAGACGATGATCACTCGTTGGTATCACATCGTTCCTCGATCGTGCACCTGAACTGTTCTCTCTAACTAAAGGCATGTGGAGCTGCGTTTGGATCGTGTTGATGCTGTTAGCTGCCGTGGCCTGGCAAGTCTCTTCATTACATTCGGACGCAGGTCCATGGGTCCAAGCCACGAAGGGCGAACTCTGGCCATTGCCAAAAATGCGTGTTATCAAAGAAGACTTCTATTTATTGCGACCGTCTAACTTTGAATTCCGTGTGAGTCTTTCTATTTATTATTTCTTTCTTTTCATATTATAGACCAAGCTCATTTTAACTCTGTAAAAAAATAAATATAATGAGTATTTTTTAATATAAATATTCGTTAAATTGTTGAAATAAATTTATAAATTTCTATTACACATTTTGTCATTTTTAATTTTTATCATGGCATTTTTTGATAATAAAATTTAGGATTTGATTATGATGAGGATATCACTCTAAATTTCTTGAAGTGAAATTTCATTTTAACAGAATGAAAATACAGTCACTTTTGAAAAAGAGTGAAAATATTTCACTTCTTGAAAAAGAATGATAATGTTCACTCTCTTTTCGTTTTAAAATTTTAATTCTTCTGTCTAATTCTATGTCTCTGCGACTCTCTTTTTATCAATACTTCGGCTCGAAAACTCTCACAAAAGATTAAAAGTCCCATCATAGATATTTTTTAAAACAATTAAAATTTCTAAATATTATCGAAAAGAAATATTTTTCTCAATTATATTAGAAGAAATAGATAAAGATGAAGATCTCTACATCAACTAATCTGTTCGTTTCGTATGTTCTATTTATTTTCTTAAAATAAGAATACATGTATGTGTGTATATATCTTGAAGCAAAGAATGATTTCACGAATATAATTTATACGGATGATGATACAATTGTCATAAAAATATGAAGAGACTCGCGTATATATATTGTATATTTTATATTTTTTATATTTTTATGTATATGTAATACAATTAACAGATATAATATTTATTATACCTATTATATCATAACAAACATTACTTATTTTTTAACTAAAATGCTTTCTAACTTTTGTATTTCAACATATAGCAATTTTGAATCCAAGAGTTTGTTAAAAATTATTTGTCTTACACTACAAATAACATTATATTTTAATATTGATTTTTATACATAATCTCTTTTTTGTTTATTTTATCTTTTTGATATTATATCAGATAGCTAAGAAAGTTGTAGAAAGCAGATGTTTTAAATGTCTGCTACACACTATGTCAACAAAATAACAACAGAAGTGTTACAGAATTAAATGTACTATTTAACAGAGTTAAGCAGACTGCTAGAAAAAACGTAACAGAGTTTGCAAGCGTCAGATAATGTTGGCAGGATTTGCTCAGTTTTTGCCAACAATTTGCCTTCACATTATATCGATGTTAACAGAACACATGCCTAATGCGGACGCAGTTGATGGCAGACTGCCGTCATTTTCTGCTCGAATCTGCTGACAATCTGTTAGAAAACTGCAGACATTTTGCTGTCTAGGATATATCTGTTTCGTTAAACATTACTATTGTTTCTCTCTAAAAATAAATTAAAATTATCTTAATTTTATTATTAAAAATTTTAATGAGAAAATTTTTAATAAAAAATGAAATATTTTAGTTTCTGTATGCTTATATGTTTTATATTTTTTTCATAAAATATTATCTTAATTTTATTTTAAATAGTTTAATATTTTTATATTCACAAAGGTGAACGGTGAGGTGTGTGATATCGTGACTGAGGCGATAGAACGGTACAATAGAATTATTTTGACGGAAGCTAGAATAGCAAGATTGGTCACGGAAGGGCAGCCAAGAACATCTGTTCGAGACGATCCTCATTTTAAAGGCAATCTTGAAACCTTAAGCATCCGTCTCTTGAAGCCTTGTGAAGAAAACGGCGAGCATTGGCCATATTTGTATATGAATGAATCTTGTAAGTTTAAGTAAAATTAAATTTATTTTTTTTAATTTATTAATTCGCACAGTGGTTATATATTTTTTTCAAGTTTATCAAGTAATAGAAAATATTAAAAATTACTCTATTTATACATATATATATATATATATATATATATATATATACTTTTATTTTAAATAGATTTAAAAACAAATGTATGAATATTTAAATAATAATTAGCTGAGGACAGAAAACGCAACTTTTGTTACACGTCTGTCATAACTCTAATGCATGTTTCATGTGCAGCAACTCTCTTTGCATGTACAGCTTGTATTACAAAGTAATAGGTAGTGCACCAACAAATTAATTGAATGATGCCAGTGAGCAACAGCTCACTCGTAACCCCCAACCTAACATTCGCCGATTTGTGTTAATAACGGGCTTGCGTGCGCACAAATTGGATTTTTGCAATCCTTAATAACGTCTTTCTTTATCGGTGATATTAAATTTAACATCGATTTGATGATTCGAAAGATTTCATTAAATCATATAGTAACATATCAAACTATAAATAACAAAAATATACAATAAAGATCATAAAGTTGTGAAACATAAATTTAATCCATACCTAAGATAAAAGTGATAGATTATTGATTATTTCTTATATGTTTTATATTCTTATATGTTTTATATTTTTATACATTAAAAAAAATAATTTTTTAAATAAACCTTTTGCATTCAAAGTTGCAATAAAAAATAGTTCCATACGCAAAGAGAAATAACTTATTACAAATATACTTAATTTGAAAATATAATCACACTTAATATAAAAATATATGACCTTTTATATTTATGTAAAATTTATAATATTTAACAAGCAACAAAAATTTTTTAATTTATTCCTTGTAATACGGCTATATTTGGAGTCTGAAACAACAATCGATCGATCAATTTATCATTGATCGCGAAAGGAATTACAATTAATTTAGTCCAATTAAACCAAGAAGATTCCACGACGCGGAATGACGAATGTAGACTAAACGCGCGAGACTTACGAGCGAATTGAGCAATGCACAATCAGCAAAACGATTGAAACGGACAATAAGATAACTCTGATCTGCTTCCTAGTTTCTTATCGCTTAAAGCTAAATGTCATAACCATCGATTAGCGAACTAAATTCTATGATTTTATCTATGCCTATCTTTCTCGATCGAGACGATTTAACATGACGTTTGATGTCGTGCCTTTTGCAGATAAGCTTGAGATAAATAAGACTTCATCAATCGCCGTTCTATGGGCTGAATCTGAGTGGGGAATCCTTCGAGGTCTCGAAACTTTTTCGCAGCTATTAGCACCGTCTGGTGATGGTCCGAGCGTAAGTATATTTAAATATTATATCTTTTTATCTTAATTAATAGATTTTTTATGCAAAATAAATATAAATGTAAATACAAGTAAAACACAAAATTGATAAAAACACGGAAATAACATATTTATTAACATTTTCTTATAAAAAGTCAATAATTCTGCTGACTTCGACTATGGAACTTGCCAACAAGAAAATAATTTTTAAAGTGCAGCTTATAATATTTTCCTTACATCGCAATTCTTCTCTACATACATATTATAATCTTTCATCTAAACGTACGAACGATTGTGCGAACATGAATTAATAACGTGTATTACAGTTAAAAGTAAAATGCCAAACTATCCTGGACGAGCCGAAACTGCCACATCGCGGCCTCCTGCTCGATACCTCCCGTCATTATCTACCCCTATCTGACATACTGTTGACACTAGATGCTATGTCGTACAATAAACTAAATGTCCTTCATTGGCACATCGTCGACGATAACAGTTTCCCATATCAAAGTACCAGGTATCCCGATCTATCCGCCAAAGGTGCCTACCATCATTTGATGATTTACACGCCTAATGACGTACAGAAAGTCGTGAATTATGCGAGACTACGGGGGATCAGAGTGATGTCCGAATTTGACACACCTGGACACACTAGATCATGGGGTATAGCCTATCCGGAATTATTGACAACATGTTACGGTAAATGAATTTGATATAATTTATTAACAATTTATTAATCACGGAAAGAATAATTTTACTGAAAATCTAAAAATTTAGCTTTATGCAAATCTGAAAATTATTTTGTTGGATCAAATAATTATATAGGAAAATCAAGCATGATTTTTGCAGCTATGCTGCAAAAAATTTTGATATTCTAGCAATCAGCTTAATTTGTGAGAATCTTACATAATTATTTTAACAAAATTATTATCAAATCTGTTAAATAACCTAGTTACATTTTTAGATTTCAGCAAAATCATCTTTTATAATGCTCTAGTAGAAATCTAAATGTTCAGAGATAAATAATGATTTTAAATAAATATATTTTTATCTCTACACCTTATTAATATTTCTTCAGTAATGTAAATTAGCTCATTTATGTACTTGTTAGACTCCACCGGAAAACTAAACGGTATACTAGGTCCTATGGATCCAACGAACTTGAAGGTGTATGACTTCGTACAGAATTTGTTCTCCGAGATCGTGCAAGTATTCCCGGATCAATATCTCCACCTAGGTGGCGACGAAGTACCCTTCGATTGCTGGGCCAGTAATCCGAGAATTGTCGAGTATATGAAAGAGCGCAATATATCTAAGAAATACGAGCTGCTCGAAAACGAATATATAGCCAAGATACTCGCGATCAGCAGTTCATTAAACATCAACACTATTGTATGGCAAGAGGTAAATTATTTTTTTCTGTACAAAAATTTAATCCGTAAAGGGCACGTCCTTTTCGAACACCCGTAAAGAATACCTAATGCGAATGATGCGAATTTGCATTAAACATTTTTATATCTCTTCTGGAAGTTAAAAGCGAAATTAACGTAAAAATTATGTTTTACAATGTAAAATTTTTTAATCAATCAATTAGCATATTGAATTTTCAAAAAACAATAAAATCGTTCATTTAAAACTGCTTGTTAAGCAAAACCAGTTTTTTCAATTATCTATAAGTTGGAAAATTTACTGCGCGAATACGCACCCGGTGTTATTTACGAATTATTAGGTGTACAAAAAAGTTCTAAGCTTTAGATTTGATACAACCGAAATAACAATTTAAATTTTATATATCTTCCCGCCTTTTTGTGGTTTTAAAGCGTTAACATTTGGCCTTCTAAAATGC
>Ga0157363_1003800_pt1 | contig 13761 bp, 11 predicted proteins | sample AttsexASBM1_FD_111477 | JGI IMG/M metagenome (GOLD analysis project Ga0157363, IMG submission 111477) | Fungus gardens microbial communities from leaf cutter ant in Ribeirão Preto, State of São Paulo, Brazil - Atta sexdens ASBM1 | ecosystem: Host-associated > Fungi > Mycelium > Unclassified ...
TATATATATATATATATTTACCTATTTCCTTGATATAATTCTATATGTAGTACATCTGTAAGAACTTGTCTACAACTCTCGATGTCACAAGCAGGAAAAAAATTGGAAACGAAGTCAGGAAGTGTCATCAGCAATTCGCTATAGATGTAAGGTTTGAAATTAATACAGGGTACCATCTTTTCTTCAAGTAATGCTTTCTGTATTTGGTATGGTTGTACATGACAAGTAGTAATATGTTGTGGATCCGATATTGGTATTAGTGGTTTCTTCCCTCGGGTATCCCTAAAAAATAACTTAAACGTAAATCGTACGCTGAATCAAACACATTTTATAATATATTTGAATATGCCAAAAGAAGAATTAATTTGATGTTTATTCATTTAGATTATCAATAATAAGTAATAATATATACCTGGAACTGCTACTACTGTTGCCGCTGCCGCTGCTACCATTAACTGGTATCAGAGGAGGTGGATATTTTGAATGAGATGTGTTATGCACAGATGGCGTATGCCTTTGTGGATGTAATAAATTTGATGCTGATGTAGGTACTGGCATTAAAGCTTGGACTTGTTCGCTTAAACCAAGCATTTGTGGATATGTAGTTGCTGTGACTGCATTAGGTACACCTAACGTAGGTGTTGTATATGTCGTGGTCACCCTGAAATACAAAAATTATATTATTTTTACTACTTTATTAAATAGCTGTTACTAATTTTAATTTATTTGATTTCTATCATTAAAGTCTTTAATTTTTTTGGCAATAAATATGAGTGTCTATTAATTTTGTGTGTGTATGTTTAGTTTTGTTACATTTTTATATCTTTATAAATTAATAAAATATTCGATACAATTTCACAAAAACAACACAAGATTTATGCAAATATAATTAAATTACATATATTTACATATTTATGTTTGTACAAATATAATTTAATTCAATTTTTAATAAATAAATTCATTTTTTGCAATATTAAATTGTAAAAATAAAAAAATAAAATAAATTTATATAAAAACAATTTCTATATGCAAGGGATACATACATAAGCTATATATAAATTATATATTTTATTAATATGACAAAAGAAATCACTTTTATAAATGGATTTATAATAATGCTGTCAACATTTAATTCATCCATTACGTATTTTAGACATTTTACTCATATTATCGAAATATCTCTCATTCAGATAGATAGATAAATAAAATTCTCTGTAAATGATTTCTGAAAATAATATACACTACTCAATAAAAAATAGGGAACACTTTCTAACACAAAATTATACAATATTCAGGACATTATAACTCGGTAAAAAATTATCGCAAACAAAAAATCAAAAAAGCATTTGAAAGCTTGAAATCTCTATTTTCGAAATTAGTAATTGATATTTCAATCTGATTGATCCTTTACGGAGCTATACGGACAAATGAATACTTGTCAAATCTGAAAATTTTGTACAAATTTTACAAAGGTTTATGACGTGAAGTAAAATTCACACAAAAATGCGGTTTACAGCAGTCGAAAGAATGAATCTCTACCTTCAATTTGCTTTTTTTATTGTACGATTTTTTCACCGAGTTATTGAAAAATGATTACTTTTGCTTCAATGTTAAATAAAAAAGCAAATTAAAGGTAAAGACTTATAATAAAGTTTTTACATACGAAAATGATTTGAAGCATTTGAAAGTTAACTTTAAGCTTTAAAACGCTTATTTCAAATATCGCTTCGTAATCATTTTTCGCAGAGATACGTAACCTTGATTTTTTGACTCTTTTAACTTCTTCGCTAATTCTAAATGATCCTTTAACTTCAAAATAGAATAATTTTATCAAACATGATCGTAATGAGATTTTTAAAAAAGCATTTTAAAGAGTGAAATTTCTACAGCAGTCGAAAGAATGAATCTTTTCCCTCAATTTATTTTTTTATTGAGTATTATATGATTTTTTTTTCAGTATTGAATAACTCAGTGAAAAAAAAATCGTACAATGAAAATCAATAAAAAAATCAATAAAAGCAAATTAAAAGTAAATACAGATTCACTCTTTCGATTGCTGTAAACCACATTTTTGTATGATTTTTATTTCACGCCATACATCTTTGTAAAGTTTGTAAAAAAATTTCAGATTTGATGGATATCCATTTGTATCCATATTTGTGGCTTCGTAAAGAATCAGTTTTCAGATTGAAATATCAATTACCGATTTCAAAAGTAAAGATTTCAACCTTTCAAATGTTTTTTTGATTTTTTGTCTGCGATGATTTTTTACCGAGTTACGGTGTTTTGAATATTGCGTAATTTTGAGCGTGTTTGAAAGTGTTCCCTATTTTTTGTTGAGCAATGTATAATAAAATATAATACGTCATATTACGTTAGACTCATTGTAAGATACTAGTTGTTGTTCGAAGCCTTTCTCATACTGTAAATAAACTAATTGGCTTTCGATCTTTACTTGGATATATTACAATTACTAAATTTTTCAGATAATAAATATTTTTAGTTGTCTAAATATTTAGATATATACAGACTACTTTGTTTATACATTGACAGCAATATAATAAATCATATATTAATCATTATAAAATTTGAAATATTATGTGATGTATATATTGTGTGTGTAAAGTAAATTCATGACTAATGTATTTAATGTACTAATGTAATCACGCAAAGAGAGAGAAGCTTTAAAGACAGTCATGTAAATTAATTATAAATATTGATGTTAGCTTTATCTATATATGATTTATAGTTTGAGATATAAATTTATGCATGCTATCTTATTTCTTATAATAATCTATGACAATAGTATATGTTACAAGGACTCACCAGTCATCCTTCCCATAGGTGGGATAACTATACAAAAAAAAAATCATACGTTGTATGTACAAATGCAGAAAGCTATGGTGCAGATACTCTACATATAACGATTATAATTATGCTCTATATATATGTAAACATAATGTTTCAAGCTAGGATAAGTATATGGCTTTAATGCTCAATATTTCATGCTCAATGTGCTGTATATAAAAAGTGAAATTTCTTTCTTTCATACATTAACAACAATAAATCAATTTTATAGAAGTCTCAATATTAAAAAATAATATTACAATAAAACGGGCAAATGAAAGCTATTATACGTTATTATTTGTGTATTCAAATAATTTTTATTCTTGATATATACAATTAATCGACGTTAATGTACTTCAGACTCCGACAAAGACACATGTCTAACGACTTTTATAGAAGTATATAAGTTGGGCTGAAAATATTTCTAACAGAGAATAGAGGTGCATTTTATCAGTAAAACCGAACTTAACAATCATAAAATTGATTAAGAAGAATTGTTTATACAATTCAATGGGGATTTCACTCAAGATTTATGGGAATGCGCCTACATTTATAATAATAGTACTTAATTTTAATTAATCAAGATAATGACAAAAAAGACTGACCATTTTAACAAACGGTCAGTCTTTTTTGTCATTATCTTGAAGATGGCTGAAAAGAGCAGCCGAAATGTCAATTAATTGATATATATATATATATCAAGAATAAATAAGAATTGTTCGAATAACATACATAAATAGTAATTGTGTAATAGCTCTCATTTACCCATTTTATTGTAATATTATTTTTTCACACATTATTTGATTAAGAAGAAAAACATTTATTTATCTTTTTTTTTTAAATGAAAATTATCTTTCGCAGCATACGATTTTTAATTTTTTGTAAACGATACCATACACAATACAAAATAAATAGGTGCAATAATTTTATTGGATAATATGTACATTCTATGCTAATTGGTTTGCTTTGTAAGCAAGCACGTACGGTATAAAAAGTTGCCAAAAAACCATTGATAAAAGAAAAACAAAAATATCTTTTAAATTATTTAAAATAAATAAATTATTTAAATTAAATAAAATTTTGTGAGTTTACAACACATGTGTATATACGTACTAAGCTATATCAAAAATTTTTAGAAAATTCTATTGATGCTTACCCGAGATTCGGTTGATTGGAATGAACAGTTGCTCGTATAAGAGGCGGTGGTTGAACTTGAGCAACCCCTTGCATAGTTGTTGTCGAGTATACCCCAGGATACTGAGCTGCTGCTCCACTACTGCTCCCTCTACTTCTAGACTGTTGAGAATAGCTTTTGGGAGCAGTTGTCATCTGTGGCTAAAAATAAAAAACTGTACATTTTGTCTGGTATACGATATAAACACTGAACTACAAAAATTATCAAAGCATCGCGGACATCACATATTATAATTTATAATCATAATTGCCACCTCTCTTTTCGAATGAAATTTTTTGAATGAATCTCCGGCTCTTCAAGTGACGGAAAAAATTTTCGATTAACCGCTTAAAATTTTGTTGAGCTTCTCTTCAGGATTTTTCTTTCGAAATAGCAAAATATTTACTAAATTTGTTAAGTTTTCTTTTTCTTTTTTTTTTTTTTAAATCATTCATATAGATGTCCAAGGGTGCATTCGAGAAGCGCACTATCAGCGCCATCTGTATAATACTATCCTTATCTCACAGTTAATGGACAATGAAGATAGAATGATACAAATAGCACTAATAGCGCTCCCCGAATGTAATCCAAGAAATGTTCTAAAAGATGTCCCTACACTATTTCCAGGACGTCTCTTGGATGAAGAATACTGTACGAGAAGAAAGTAACGATCTCGGCAATGATTATCGAGTTTCAACAGTTTAGCAACATGTCCAGTAGAAGAGCCATCGATTTCTAATAATATTAATCGAAAGGTAGCAACCATGTTTATAATACAAGGAAATTAGCTTACGTTGTGCATCACATTGTTCAAAGTCGCTCGTATAATGCTGGCCTGAGGATTGAGTGCCGTTTGAAAGGTAGGTTGACCACCAACGAGGCCTGACCAATGGCCGTTAACCACACCTTGAACGGTATTCAGCATAGGCTGCGACACTACCGGCATATTTGATCTACCGGTGGGAAGTCCCGATGGGGAGGAATGCGCGGGGTGCGTCACTACAGGCCTCGGCTGTCCTATTCGCGGCATCTGCGGTGCCGTACTCGCGACAGTCCCCCGTGGCATCATATTAGGCATCGGTACGGTACGCGTGTTTAGAGATGGTGCCACTTTGTTCGCGCTTTGCACAGAGGGAGGTTTAGTTGCCGGCGGTGTAGGTGGCTGTTTTGTCCATCCACCACCGGTACCGCTTCCGTTGCTGTTCACCAATAACTGTGAGTCCATAACTTTGGTCGGCCAGTAGTCCTCGAAGCCGGTACCCGGTGGAAAGTAACTCTTAATGTCACTCAAACTGATTACCGAACACGTTTCACTCGCAAACAGTTCATTACGTATACCCTGTACTTTGCAGCAAAATTTCAAATATGATAAATCCCAGCCCTCAAGCTTTTCCGCTTTTAGCTTGAGATTTTCCGTCTCGCCCTCGAAATAAAACAGCGGCACATATTGCAGACTATCCTTTACTGTATAAGGTACTACAGACTCTTTGTTTATTCGTATGAAACCACATTTCTCCGCTTTGCGTCCGCTTGTCACGTTCGGATTGGTACCGGCGGTTAGTTTGGTATAACACACATCGAGAAATGTATAAAATTCCTTGGCGTCCGATAAACGCACCACCAGATCCTTACACGTAAACACGTCCCTCCCGAATTGATTCTCGCAGTGCTTGGTGTTAATCTCGTTAAACAACTTGCTCTCGGCCTCCGTAATGTAATAACTTCTTATACATGTGCAACTATAGATGTCCGAATGAAGAAAACTCAGGTACTTGTTGAGAAGCTTAGATTCTAGGATGCGTACGGCGCAATACTTTTCACCGGAGCGAAATATATAAGGTATGTGACATTCGTCGAAGCTCGTCCAACCGAATCGTCCCCGCTGGCTGTCGTCGTCCGGCGTCGGCACTTTACTTTCCAAACCACCGGTCGACGATTTCGGAGCGGACGATCCATCAGTTGGTCGTTTATGCAGATATCCAAGAATACCGGGAAGATTAGGCTGCGGTATAAGACACTGCTGCCTCTGCTGTTGTTGTTGTTGTTGTACTGCTGGCATGTTCGCCAGCATTTTCGCCTTGTGTGCTTCCACCATTTTGGCAGCCAATTCACGGATTTCCGCATCGTCTGGACGTTCTTGCTTGACGACGACTTTCTCAAAATCTGAAAAACGAGGACGTATAAGTCTTATATTTTTCGAAAGTAGTTATTTAACGCTTAGTTAACTATTATGCATATCGCATCGCGAGAATATTACATAAGTACAATTTTTTCAACAGAATACTTGGAAAAATTTCAATGTTCACTTAGAAAACTAATGCTTTTTATTGTATCATGGAAGTCGAGAATTGCATTGCAAGAATGAATATTATCAGCAAAAGAAGTTCAGTCGTTTTATAAAATATATTCAATTAGGTATTGCCGACCGATGTTTTTGTATAATAATCCAGTTAAATCTTGTTCCTGGTTATTTATCATGTAAATTTATTAATTGTTATGCGACAATGCATCGTTAAATCACGTCCGATAATCCTAAATCGATTTGCAATGTAGGCCGATTTCTCGCGCGCCAATATAAAAATAGCTTTTTTGTGCTGATGCTCAGATTTATCTATTACGTCACCAACAACTAATCGTAACTAATGTTTATATACTTTAGAAAATATCGGTGTTTAACAATGTCTATATAATTCACTGTATACTAATGTTAATATTAACATCAACATGATGTGGATTTAACACATCCACCATGGATTTTAAATCCCATGATGGTATTGATACAAACAGGAGTTAAAAATCCACATTAATGGTGAGAATTATATACAGACATCGTATATTGTTAAATCTATGTGTTAATATTAACACCAACACGATAAAAATTATTATATATAATTAATATATATATATAGACACCACATTATTTATAATTAAAAATTAAATCTATATCAATATTTTTTAGAATGTATGGAACTATTAGATAATATAAATTAACGAAGACTAGATTAATTATCAGCTTTTTACATATACTTCGTAACACGTAACCTTCAGACAATATTAATTGATAAAATTCAGCATTAATTTCTAGTTTTTCATGTATATTTCGTAATATGTAACCGTTAAATTAATTATTAATTTGATTTAAATAATTTGGAATCGGATGACTTACAGCTTTATCAATCTTTGAGTTTGTTTTACTGCAATTATTATAAAATTAGTAAACTTTATTACATATCGCACATCTATAAATAAACAGAAGAGAGTTTCATGTATTATTACTTATTATTCTTTACCTATGAGTTATGGAATTCTGGTTGAAAATGGACAAATCAGAATTTTTTTTGTTGAATTTATTATAATTCTAGTTGAGATCAAAATTCCGATTGATCAGAATCTTCATTTACGATCAAAAAATTATCTTAAATTGTCGATTTTCGCCGCGCGACGATCGAAGAATTCAAATTTCGATCAAATTGATCCGATAGTAATTAAAGCCTCTTCGAGACGTGTCAAAACAATCGAGAATATATCCAGCGTGCAGCGTAAACACGCCGGTCCGGAGTGGCCGGAGTAACCGGTGTCAAAAGGAAACAGGTAGGTAAAACCGACTTGTCGCGCACGTGACACGTCTCGATTGAAGATCCTCGATCGATCCCGCGCGCGCGCTCGATGACACGACGCGGCATGTCGCGTCGTGATAACATGATTAGCGAGGCATAAACCGCGTAAATGTAAACATTTCTGGCTCCAGCGACTATCAAGAGACTACGTCGATTCATCGTCGATTTCGCTCGAGGGAATTCTCCGCGCGACGATTTCGGAGTGAAACAGAAATCGTCAATGAGTTGAATTTTCTGTGTCGCGGGCGTGGAACATAAAAGAATCCGCGATCCTTTTCTCCGATTCCCGCGTGTCAATCGCGTCCGCGACAGCACGGAGGAGACTCCATAAACGGAACTGAATCGCATTCTCGAGTCCACGATCACGGCACGTGCGAACGGGACGTATACGAAGGAGAAACATACTCAGTGACATTCGTTCGGGTGCCATCCGCGACGGACTGCTCTTCTCGAGCCATATGGCGTCCGTACTGCTGTCGGCACTCGCGACCGGTATGTCGGTGAAGCCGTTCCTCATCCTCGACGCTCAAGAAGGTCACCCTTGGATTGAATAGCGCGAAATCACATTTCGCAGTGCAGCTGAGGCGATCCCGTCACGCCACAATGTTCCCTCCGTTGAGGTTATAACATGCAGCAGCAGCAGCAGCAGCAGCAGCAGCAGCAGCAGCAGCAGCAGCAGTAGCAGCAGCTTCGTTCGTCCACCTACGCGCACCGCCGACGGTATCGCGCGCGATCCATGTTACACGACAGAGGGGAGAGGAGCGGAAGGACGAAGATGACGTATCGGCGGAATTGTGAACAATCCGTATGATCCGCAGCACAGGAAAGTTGTGTCCCTCTAGTCGTTCTCTCTAGTCGCGGGGTTTAGGTACTCGCGTCGACTCTTGCAGTTTTCACGCTTTCCCTCGACGATGAGGACGACGACGACGAGGATGACGACGACGACGTTTCACTTTGTGCGCCGACACTCTTATACCAGGTGGCGCGAAAGATTCTCATCATCGTTACTAACCCACCGCCGCCGCCTCCACACCGACACCAGCACCAGCAGCGCGCTGCCGCCACCACCGCCACCACCACTATCGCGCTCGATACGTCGAGGGTAAAATAGGGGAAGAACGGGATGTAGATGTACATACGTAGACGGTATCGCTCCACCGCCGACTACGTACATACTCGTCGTCCGGGCGTAGCTTCGCGAACCGCCGGAGCTGTTCCAAAGACCGCGACACTCTCAAACGAGGACAGCGCCATGCTATCGCGCGCGCGCGCGCGCGCGTTCCCGGTCTTCGGTGCGAAACCTCGATTTCAGGCTGTACGGTGACGTGCTGTCGATCGAATTGCTGTCGACCGCCCGCGGCTCTGCGGGGATACTAGGCATCTCCTAGCACCGTCTAGACCGCGTACATAGTTACATACGTCTACGCGAGCGACACTCTCTGCTCTCTGCGCGGACTGTACTGACTGTACATACAACGCTAGCTAGATATCAAGCTCGCGCTCTCTCGCTAGTGTCGTCCTCGCCGGCCCGCGTTCGAACCGGCCTCGGTATTCCTGGGATTAAAGCGCGCGGGCACCTCCTCCTCGGCTCCTCGCCCGACTCGACGCGACGCGATGCGACGCGACGCCTCGCGTCGACGACGGTCGGACGGTCGACCGCGCGGCAGTGACAGCGCGACGTCCCGCCGAACGTGCCGATGCCATCGTCTCCGAAGATGTGTTCCAATACCCTGATATTGATACTTGACGCGTATACCGATCAGTGGCCAGTCCATGTCCGGAAGTGACGCGTCGATTCGCGATACCCTGTACTCACATAAATGTGTATCTTGAAATAACGTGAAAATTACAAAAGTGAGCATATTCATTAAATACGTATAATTTTATTGGTATTTCATATTTAATGAAATACTTTGCTCACTTTTGTAATTTTCATTTCATTTCAAGATATACAATCAATCCCCAGAGGTTCGATTGTGTATCACACAGCTTAATGAAAATGGAGCAACAAAAGTGAGCAATACATCAATTAATTACAAATTATATAACAATCATTCCAATGAAGTCGCCTGTTTTTGTTGTAATGTTCACCTCACAATCGAATCTCAGGGGCCGTGTTTCTCGGAAAATATCATATAAAATGTACGAAAGTACTATGCATAAAATAGTATATGTATATAATAGATTTCGTTAGTATTAGGTTACATCTAACGGGAAAAACGCCACGAACTTTTTCCCATACCTAATACTTTCGTACACCTATTATTTTTTAAAAATTAATTTTCTCCGAGACAATTGCTAAAAAGTTCGAAACGTGTCTGTACTTGTGAACAACGCGCAAAACCTTTTGCGATCGATAGATTTCACGTAAATCCTAGTCTCAATCGTAGGCAGAATGTTATTCTCGTATATAGAAGACAACAGAGAAAGTACACGCGGAATGAAACCGAATTATCGATCTCACGTGGGTTCTATTAATTTTAGATATTGAGCATGTAAACTTTGTGATGACGATTAGAATGACCGTGAATGCTCTCTTACAATATTCGTATACAATTGATACTGGATGTTTTCCATTTGATGAACAAGTTGACACAAATGTCGTTCTATAACATTTGTGTTATCAAATGCAACCATCCATTATAAAATTTTGAACTGTAGATAAAAAAAAATTTCAATTCTTCTTCTATCAACCACCGTAAAACCTGTATCAGACTGGAGATTAATAAGCTTGAATTTGATCAATCAAAGCAAAGCTGACTATACTTATTATTAGTTTTCTTTCTTCTAATTGATTAATTTCAATTTACAGTCTGAACGGCTTAAGACAGAAGTTCATTTGCATTTTGTACTTCAAAGAGGATGCTTTAGAATTTAAATAAATATAGTTTTCACAAACTATAACTGTAGTTAAGAGTCAAGCTTAAGGAAGATTTTTGTGTAAATGACATTATCACCGTTAAGTACAGTTGTGGCTTGAGAGATAGCCCATAATAATAGGATTATAAATGATGTACAGAGAAGTAGAATCGTATTTCAAAACGACATTCTAAAGATGTCCCAAGAATACGTATCTCTTAAGGACATTCCCAGGATGTTTCTTGGATAAAATATACTATGAGAAATTTTAAAATACTTGAAGCAACGATCTGTGCTATATACTCAGAATAAATCATTGCTTTCAATATTTGTTTTTTGCATGAAAGAACGAAAAGAAACTAGAGAAGTAGAACGATAAAATAAGCCACGTATAGCATATACATGACAATTCCATATATGTCATTAGAAGCGATTATTGAATATAGGATTAGAAATTGGCTATAGATTGGTTAACTTTATGTCCATGCTGTCGTTGCCTCATATTGGAATTTTTTTTACTATCCTGGAAAAGATGGTATTTCACTTTTGCAATAAACGTATCAAACATTCGACATACATTAATCCTTAAAGAAAAAAAGACCTCTTTCATTCGAAGCATGAACATTTCACTTTGGTCGCAGTGCCTTAGATTTTCTGAGAAGGGGACGAGGGCGGAGGAAGACGCGCGATAGCGAGATGCGTGGATAGTTGATCTAAACGACCGCCCATCTCGAATCGCGCACATCGTGTAGCATGGACCAGTTGCAGGAGCTAGGTACATACCGCTCAAAGAGTAGCCAGGACTGGCGTGTAAGATCGCGCGGACGATGTGACAACATCGCACGGTCGATATGCTCTTTCAGGCAAAGTGCCAAGATTGGTAAACGTACGCGGGGGTATATAGTCGTGGTTTCCAGGTATCACCCTCTGCCCCCCTCCCCATCCTTCTCGCCATCCCTCCCTCCATCCTTCCCCTCCGCCCCTCTCTAACTCCCGCGCTTGATTCGTTGCTCTTCATCACTCCTGGAGCTCACCCGTGGGATTTATTCCGATGGTGGGGGCCACATACCGGGAGTGGGAGTACCAATGTTGCGCAGAACCCAGCCAGACGTTGGCTCCCGCTCATGCCATTGCGCAGTTCTTACATATATAAACCCGCCGGCCGCCTATATACTACATATGTATTATACTTATTATTTTAATCATGATTTACGAGCGCGGCGTTGCCGGTTCCGCGCTCCGGGCACGCCCATTCCCTTCCTCGTCTCCATTTTTCAGCCATATAGGCGAATACATAGAAACGCGCGCGCGGAAAAGCAACGTCGCTTGATCGATACTTGAGAAACTTGCAATAAAAAAAAATTACTATAGCGAATACGTTTCTTTGGTAGTTCCAAGCTCAAGTATATAAGTTAAAGATTCCTGTTTTTCTCAATACCCCATATAATTCATCTCCCTCTCATATCTTTCTTTTATTAAAACAATTTCCAAAATTTTACTTTGCAAATACACGACATTCAGATACGAGCGTTTATTATTTATTCAATGTACATTCCGAGCTTGTTGAGTTTTATAGAGAGAGAGTCCTTGTGTAAGAAACAGTATAGAGTACAGTACATCGAATACTTGGTTGATTAGGTCATATCGCATCGAGCAATGCGACGTTGCCGTTGCGGCCTTGATGATACCTAGTTTACTGCGCAGCACGTTGGGCCAGTCGTTTTGGCAACACTGGAAAGTCGTGGCAATCTATTTATAGTAGTCCTCTAACGCCGCTGTTGCTATGCCGAACAAAAAGCATATTTGTTTCAGAGGAGGGGATGAAGAGAGGTGGGGGACAAATAGAATAGGGGAAAAGATCGGTGAGCGTAGGCGGTACGAGAAGAGGGGATTACCGAAAGACCAATATGGCGGCGGAACGGATATATTCTCCTCCAATCTATCTGTGTTCTGCTATAACTCGCGCCTTTCCCCATCTTTCTTCCGTGTCGCCGCTCTCTCTCTCTCTCTCTCTCTCGCTCGCGCGCGCGCGCGCATTCCCTGATTCTCTATCGGCGTCGCGATAGTGGCTCATCGTATTTCCTGTACCTCACGAAAGTATGACCATGATGATAGTTACGCAACGCGCGAGGTATGCTACTCTAGTATGCGCGCGCGAGCGGAGTAGAAGGCGGACGAATTTCGCAACAAAACGTTAATAAGCATTTCCTTCTCGCGGCCGACAAAGAGAGTCGACGAGAGACCAGATGAAGGTCACACCGCTCGCGCGCCGCTTCTCCTTCCGCGGGGGTGATTCCGCGGAAAGTAAAATAGAGCAAACGTAAAGGGAGCAAAGGTCGCGAAATGAAAAAGATCCAGCGCGGTATATGGATATATCGTGCCCACCGGCCGCCATCCGCGCGCGCTCTCCCCTTTACGCGCGCATTTCTTTTTTTTTTTCACATAGCTCACGCGAAATTGCATATGGCGCCGTTCGCTCGTAGCAGCTGACGAGGTTTGCGGGGCGCTGCGCGCTCCTACGCGATACCGAGAGCACGCGACTTGCGAGAGGCATAGCGCGTTTGCCACGAACAGCCCTCGGTGACGCTCGGCTCTCTCCGATTCGGAGTTTGCCTCTTTGTTACATCACTTTTCGCTCCTTATGTAGTACATAAGGGCGGATACATTATGTATCGCGTGCGGGCGCGCGGGGCAGGGGCCGCATATGTACCTCCCAGCTCTCGCTCGGTTGTACATAACGCACACACGTATGCCGCGTCTGTATGTAGTATATGTAGTGTATGTGCATACGCGCGAGCGAGCCGGCTGGGCGCACTCGCGCGGCGAGCAAGCCCCAGCTCCACGTTACACGATGCGCGGTTACACAAACAAGCGCCGGTGCGTTCTCGGCACATTGCATTATTACATAGAAACACGGCTGCGCTACGCGAAACGATTTGACGGCGAACGGTACGACATATGGAAAATTCATGCTTTCGTAATAATAGCGCGGGAGACGCACCGCAAGGCAATTTCACGAAATTTAAGAGCGACAACCTTCGCTTTACTTTGCATGACAAATATAAAAGAAATTCCTATTCTAGGACTTCACCATATTCTTTTATGTCACTCTACAAAACTTGCATTGTCCACAAACATATTAGTATGGATGCTGAACAAGTGAAGCACCGTGTGTGTGTGTGTGTGTGTGTGTGTGTGTGTGTGTGTGTGTGTGTGTGTGTGTGTGTGTGTGTGTGTGTGTGTGTGTGTGTGTGTGTGTGTGAA
>Ga0157363_1003802_pt1 | contig 13755 bp, 16 predicted proteins | sample AttsexASBM1_FD_111477 | JGI IMG/M metagenome (GOLD analysis project Ga0157363, IMG submission 111477) | Fungus gardens microbial communities from leaf cutter ant in Ribeirão Preto, State of São Paulo, Brazil - Atta sexdens ASBM1 | ecosystem: Host-associated > Fungi > Mycelium > Unclassified ...
AGAGCTAATTGGATTGAGCAAAGTTCCAGCATCAGCGAGTTACACATAGATAATCAGTACATATTCTGTTTTTTTTTGTTAAATTTATTTTCGATTGTAGTCGAATAATTTATGAATGAACAATTTATGAATAACAAAGAAGATTAATGATAATTAAATATTATACGTATATATTTAATTATTTAATTATCATAAATATATAATATTTAATTATCATAAATTATTTTAACCCTCAGTATTCAAAGGATTAGCGTATCCTCCTCCCCCTTCTCTCCCGATTTTCATAGTTCAGACGTTTTTTTCCGATCCTTTTTCATTTATTGCACTTATTATTAAAATATCTTTTGTGCTACGACATTTTAAACTTTTTAACTCAAAAATTCTTTTTTTCAATCTTCAAACGATAAATTAAAAAAAAATTAGTAAAAATCGATGCACTACAATCTGAGATTTAAGCAAAAGAAAATGCTGGGTTACAAATATCCAAATGTGGGTAGATAGAGACCTTTTTGAGATGTGGGTATATTGAGGGTTAATTATCTAAAAAATTACTCGTGCAATAGGATGTGCGTAAGTACAGTAGGACATTATTGTACATTTATAATTTTGATTTTCTCGCTTATTTTTTAGTATATCTTGTGACACACATCGATTGTTGAGGATAGGCCAGATTCTCACCAATTTAATTTTAACGTGATGTCAGGATCCCCTCATGAGTCACACATTTATGATCTTTCATATGTATGACAGATCGGCGCCCCGTGCCCGGAAACTATGGAATTGAGTCCAGCAGCTGGTAACGGAACAATTGCGGAATGTAGATGTCCTCCAGGAACCGCTCAATCGCCCAGGGACGCATTGTGCCATCCAATATTCACGAGAGCATCCTGCTCCAAGGGTCAATTCTTTGCACCTGTATCCGACGCGCTTGATAAATTAGCGTAACAAAAACAGTCTCTCTTTAATCTCGTTCGTAACCGACTGGAAACATTTATATATATATTCATGATCGTCCTCTTTAGTACGAAACAGCGATGGGGAATCTGTCGTGATCCCGAAATCTGCAAAGAGCAAGGCGAGATTTACTGGCCCAAGGACGGCAAGTGCTATCCGAAGCTCAGCAGAGGCCCATGTCCACGTGGCGAACTTCTTGTCACAGGTGAGGACGGTTTAGCGATCTGTTCATGTTCGGCGAGTGGCGAATTGGCCAGATATTATTGGTTAGGAAATGGCGGTGGTTGCCATGAACACTATACCAAAGGTCCTTGTTCGGAGCTAGGAGAATTGTTTCTGCCGGGTGGAACGTGCGGCTGCCATTCTCAATTACCTCACTATCACGAACCGAGCGGGATGTGCTATCAGTTAGGTAAAACATTTCACATAATCGAATAATATCTAATAATTTAAAATGTAAAAATGAAAATTCGATATAATAATGAAATTGAAAAAATGGAAGAATACCATCTTCTGCTTTAATATAAATTCCTTTATGCTTTTAAAGTTATTATACAAATATGAATCATTTTTCATTAAATTCTTCAAATTTTTCATAAAATTAATTTTATAAAATATTTGTTAATTATATCATTAACATTATTATAATAGATTCAAGAGATAAAAATCAAGATGGCTTATAATTTCTTATTGAATTCTTACACTTGTGATTGGCATGCACTGACTCATTCCTATAATTTAATTTTTAGTAGTAAGTCTTTAGTAAAGTCTTTAGTAAAATATTTTTTAATTCATAATGTGAATTATCAGACAGCGTTGGTCCATGTCCACAAGGACATCACTTTACGGTGACAGTGGACGTTAGGTCATCGCAGGAAGATATTGTACGAGCTAGATGTATTTGCAAATCAGGCTATGTGTTATATAAAGACGGATTCTGCTATCGATTACATACGAGGGGACCCTGCGAGAACGGCTATATGTTGATAAATTCGTCAACTTGCATTCCCGTGCCATGCAAACGCGGTAGACTATACTTTCCTCAGGAGAAGACATGCTACAAGATCGGTACAAGAGGACCGTGTCCGAACGGGCAGATAGTGTTGTACGATTACAACGTGAGACTATCTCTCGATGGAATCAGTTACAATGGCGTGTGTGGATGTACCAATATCATGAGAGACGCTGGCAAGTGCAAAAAAAATGATAACGATGATTGTGAGAGCAGGCCAGGAATGGTGATGATCAAGAAAACCTGTTATAAGTTGTACACACAAGGCCCATGTATCGAGGGGGAATGGTTAGTCACTCAGAGAATACCGAAAAATAATCGGTATGTGTTATGGCAACAAGAAGAATTGCGACTGAAAACTAGATGCGAATGCCGACCTGGTTACAAGAGAATTGGTGAGGCTATGGAAGAGTTAGAGAATAATAATCTGATCTCACTAAATAGTTGCCAACCACCAGCGGTAAGCTTGGCAAGATTTCTCAACGATAATATCAAATCAATGGTGATTTGAATAGCTCATAAATTGCTGCACAGTGATCGCAACGCTGCGCGTTTAGAACTGTTAGATAAAACATGATTTTTTTTTAAACTGAAATTAGTCATTTTTTATAATTTTTTGGATGCTGCGTAGGAATGCGTTTTCCAAATTGCTCCATCACAATTTTGAGAAATTTGCAACTCAATTTGCAAAAAGAATTACTTTTATACACACAAAGAAAAATATTTGATTGAATTGACTAGAATTCTAGTGGAAAATGAATGATCCAGAATTCTGATTATGTCCAGAACACTTTACTATAAAATTTTGATTAAATCTATTGGAATTTTAGATTTAACCAAAAAAATTCTGAATATTGATTATCTACTAGGTCAACTAGATTTCTAGTAGATTTAACCAGAATTCTGGATTATTTATTTTCCATCAGAATTCCAATTAATTCAATCAAACATTTTTTTCCGTGGTGTATTTTGTCATATTATAATCGACTATCTATGATATAAAAAATTTTATTGCAGTCAAAATTAAATATTTTATTAGGACTTTGTCTTCAAAAAAATTCTTTAATATCGGCTTTCAACGAATTGATAACATATTTAAGGAGGTTCTTGCGCACTTCCTAGTCAATAGACAGTTTTTCATATTCATAATAATATGTAAAACAATTAAAATAATAGAATAAAAAGGTTATTAACAATATGCCATTTTAGAATATATATAGTTTTACAGCGTATTTTTAATCACGCAGTTTATTCTCATTTGCCTGTCTTTTAAAATTAATTTTTTGTTAACATATATTCATACAATTTTTTAACATATAGCTTTTTTCATTGTAGAATATAAATTTCTTAAATTGTATTTAAATGGTCAGTTTAAATGAAACTTTACGAAAACAAACTGAAGTATTTACTTTATAATTATAATGATTTTTAAATTGCTATCTTACGCAAGTGTCTCAATTTAAAAGAGAATAAGGTTATACTTTCAACTTATAATGTAAAATTCTATAAATTTATAATTAAATATCATCAATAATTAGATAATCTATTATAATTATCTATTTAAAATCTGTTAGTTTCGGATTTCTTACAAAATTGACAAATTTAAAAATGAAAAATATTTAATGTGTATAAATATCTTTCATTTTTAAATTTGTCGATTTCGTATGCAGCGGCCTAAAAACTCTTATGTTTAACTAAATATAATTGAAAGCTATTTAATAAATTATTAATAACCTAATTCACTTTTCTGTAACAGACTCCATATTAACTACGAATATCTTATTAATTAGAATTGACACTAAAAAATCTTTTTGAGGATTGACAATCCAAACAATTAATTTTGATTACAATAAAATTTTTCTAGCATATCATATATTGTTCTAATACAATAAAATATAAAAATACAACTTTATATATTTATTTAAATATTTATTTAAATTTTTTAAAATTATAACATGATAGATAATTTGAGAACCAGGTTTGTATCCAAAAATAGTATGGAAAATTACTAGTCTCATTTTTTTTGTCAAACAATATAATTCGTAAGAATCACATTTATTTATTTTTTGCCTAGTGAAAAACGTGCATGATGCATCGATTTTTCAATTAAAAAATTAATTAATTTTATTTTGTACACGATATACGAATTATTTAGTTTTATCTTATATGGTTAAGCAAAGTTTTATTTATTGCGTCTTATATTTTAAAGTTTGAACATTGTAAATATTTTAAGAATTTTAAGCACGTATATATGTGAATACATCAAATACGATAAAGAAAGCCAAGATCGATCACATTTTTGTATGTTACAAATAATACATTATATATTCTTTTATTAAATCAATTTATTCCATAATTGCGAGCCGATAACATTCGAATACAACACAATCATTCTGAAACGTTACTAACTCTCCCTAGATTAAATTAGAAAGAAAGAAATTTATTGCAAAAAATATTACCTCAGCCAGGATTTCTTTCTTTCTTTCTAATTTCATCTAGGGAGAATTATTAGCGTTTTAGAATGATTGTGTTGAATCCGAATGTTACCGCCTTGCAATTATGTCTGGAATAAATTAATTTAATAAAAAAATATATAATGTATTATTTGTAACATCCAAAAATGTGACCGATCTTGGCTTTTTTTATCGTATTGTAAATATCATTTATGTATTTAAAACAAAAACTTAAGTTACTTATGAAAGATATGAGAGACAAGTGCCAATTTTTTTTAGGAAGTTTATCAGAAGTTGTAAATAAATAAAGATGTACTTACTCATTTTTATGCTGTAAATCACGGATTTGTTTTTGCACCGCTTCATTTTGTTGATCCTTATACGTTAATTCCCGTTCCAATGCAGCAATCTTTTCTGTCTTTTCGTCCAATACCATCTAAAAATAATTTTTTAAAAATATAATTGATTTTATAAATCATTATAATAGCTAATTATTAAAAGATTAATTTGTTACAATTTTCTAATTACCAATAATCGATCTTTTTCTTGATCCAAGAGTGTCATGTTTGAGCGCAAAGTATTTATTTCTTGCTTCAATTCCTTGATTTGATCATTTAACTGCAGTTGTTGCTGCTCCATATTTTTGTTGTGATCCACAGCCTTGTTCAATTCCGATTCTGTTTGCGATAGTTGGCTCTGTGTGTCTCCAAGCGCTTGATCCGTTTGATCTTGTAATGTTCTGCAATAAATAATTTAGAAGATTAAGATTACATTCGATTTTTACAAATAAAATTTAATCTTTATTACCGTAGTTGGAAATATTGCGTTCGTTGCGCCATTAATTCCTGCTTTGTACGGCGCAGTTCTTCTTGTACATCATCTAACTGATCCTCGAGACCGTTCATTGTCGCTCTTCTTGAGCCTTGAGTCACCAACAGATCTTGTCGTTCTTTTTCTATATGTTTCAAGCGATTCTCTGCCTCGATTAAATTTTCCTTAAGTCGAAGTTGTTCGCTTTTGTGTGTATCCGACATTATCTATATTCAAATATCATCCAGTCATGCATTTACATATTACTACATAACTACAATGCGTTAGCAAGAAATAATATAAGTCAGCATTAATCATGGTATATTTAGTTATCAAATAGATACAATTAGCAAAAATATGAATGTTAAGATTCGCGTATTATTTAGTATCTACAAGATTAAAATATAAGATTAAAATATATTAGGAAAAATAAACAAAAAATAGAAATGTGAAACTAATTTAATTTATGATTTCCATTTTCTACCTCAAGTTTCTCCCGTAACGCATCGCGTTCGTCTATCAGTCGTTTAACATCCGCTCTGGCTATATCTCGTTCTCGTTCAAGTATCGTCTGTACAAATTGAAATTGAAATAGGAATAAGACATATACTGGATATCTCATTTTAACTTCAAATATCGATTTCAAAATCAACTTCAAATACAACTTCAAATATCTTTTAAACAGTGCATTTAAAGAAAAATATTTCAAAGGTTTTGTGACTTCGAGAAGAATAAGATGGTTCCTTTGGTTTTACCTTGGGTAGCATTGTCAAGATCAATATCATTGAAATTTTTAAATGGAATCCTCCATTTTTCATTATATATTCTTGTAGCTTACTTCGAGAGCTTTTCAAAGCACTATAATGAAATAATTTTTTATTAAGTATTTTTCGAGTTATAGCTTATAATTGAAAAACTCTCGAGGTAAGCTACAAGAATATGTAATGAAAAATGGATTCTATTTAAAAAATTCAAAATGACTTTGTTCAAAATGACTTTGATAATAATATCCAAGATCAAATCAATGGTATCATCTTATATCCTCTTTAAAATCACAAAATTTTCTTAACTTAATTTTCGGAAGTGTCTACACACCTTGTACGCACGCACGCACATATACACGTATATAATATAATCTTATTTAAAAATCTTTACTTTTGTGCTAACGTCTCCAGATACTGGCGAGCCAGAAGTACAGGTACAAATACGAATGGGTTGGCATAAACTGCAGGATCTGCAAGGAATACACATCTGTCTCTTTTGATTGTAAGTTTGTAATCGTGCTTCTAAATCCTTTTTCTTATGACACAGTTCTTCCTTCTCCTGATGTTCTTTGCTTAAAGCTTGTTCCTTACCACTTAACTCACGTTTCAATTCACAAATTTGTGTCCACAAATCAGCCTGTAATATACAAGTAATAAAAATTTAACTTTTTGTACAAGCAATAAAATTATTATTTTAAATATTTAATATTTACGTTATCTTTGTCAGATGTTCTACGTTGTTCGTCCAGACAATTGATGTACTCCTTTCTATAATGATCTCGTTCTATTTCCAATCGCTGAATTGTCTGTTGGAGCTGCAAAATAAATATCTTTTTCTAATATCATATTTTAAAAAACAATTAAAAATATTTAAGTAACCTCCTTTGACTCACAGATGCAATTTTTAAATTTGCTTCGTCAATACGTTTTTGCATATCAAAGCTTGTATTTTTTATAATTTCTTTATCATTAATCGCTATCTGATGATCGATTACATCATGTTTCTCATTTGTGTTATTTTTTAATGCTAAAAAGGATAAATAATTCTTAATATATTTTGTTTTCATATAATTTTTTTTTAAATAAACGATCCATTAAAATTAACATTTTCCTGGGCTATATATTTCAAAATCAATTACTATTAATACCATTTTTTTTCTTTGATGTTTTCATTCCTTTATTCTGATCATTCTTTTCTCTCTTTTCTTTTGTATTCGTCTGTTCATTCTCTCCATTATTTTGCCCAATATTTTTTTTATGTATATGCTCTTCTGATATTTTATTAGTAAATTGCAATTGATTAATATCTTGTTTTTGGCAATCATTTTCTTTAGTCAGTCTTTCCATATTTACACTTTTTTCTGCAATATTATGTTAAACTTTCACCTTCGATATAAGTAGCCCAGGTTGTTAAAAGGAAAAATATAAAAAAAATGAACAATTTTAACATACCAATAACTGTTAGTTGATTGATCTTATCAGACATTTGTTTCTTTTCATCCAATGTACATTCTAGAGTACGTTGAATGTTACGTTTTTCAAGTCTACATGCTTCTAGATCTGCTCTTAATTCTTGTACCTCTCTACGTTCTACAGTTAACTCGCGTTCCAAGACATGTACTTGTGTCATGACATTCTCTAACTTCTCCTAAACAAGCATAAGAGTGTGAAAATAAAAAATCATACTGAAAATATACATTAATGCAATCGTAATTACTTGGAGTCTACAAACTCTTCTGTTATTCTCTTTAACTGCAGAATTGCAATCGGCTTCTACAGCTAATGCAACGTGATCTATATCTCGTAATTCTTTCTCTAGTTCTTCATTTCGTGTTGCTAGTTTCATTGCCTGAGACATAGCATCATGTTGTTTATTTAGAGATTCTGCATCATTCAAGAAAAATAGAGTGCGTAAAATGAATAATTATATAATCGAATAATTATATTGAAAGTAAATACTGTAGGGATTTCTCTACTCTACCAAATTTACCTTTTAGCTGTTGTTCCAGTTCTAATTTAACCTGTTGGAGAACCTTTACTTCATTAATATCTGTAGCATCACGAGTAGCACCAGATTTCTTTTTGTAAGTGCAGTCCTTGCTAATTGCAGCATAAGAACAACCACCTTCCAACATTTTTCTCAATCGCATTATTTCTTTTTCCTTTGTGGCCAACTATAAAAGATTCTTCATTTCATAACATATATATACACACACACACACACACACACACACACACACACACACACACACACAAAACTGTACATATATGTATATATGTATGCAGAGCTACCATACAGATGCGAACTGCATAAAGATGCATTAATAAGGGGAGAGGGGGGGAGGGGTGCCAAATTAAGTTTTACTCTTCTGTATGTAATCATATTTTTATTCTTCATCTGCAATCTAGATTTTTTATTCAGCCAAATTTTTTTTTACTATTTTAGATTTTCAAAAAAATATAAAAAATTTCAAAAAAATATGAAAAATTTCAGGTTTACTTTTCAATATCTTTTCTTCAACAAAATCTCTGCTAACAGAATATTTTAGGAAGGGGAAATTGGAATCTGTCCTCCTTTTTTTATTTCGGAGATATTTAAGAGTAAAATCTCACTTGTGTATAAAAGAATATTCAGATCGCAAAAAAGGATTAAAAATCAATTTTCCATTCCTGACCAATTGCATATGCATGCTTCTGTCGAAGTTTTTCTGAAATGTGTACTGTATACTAATTTAGTTTAGAGAAATTAAAATCTAATCACAATATTTAAAATCACCAAAACAGATAATTGTTTATTTGCCGATGTTACTAAAATTCAATACACAGAGGGCCATATATATAAAATTATTTTAACACCAGAATATCGATTATTTCTCTAGAATGGAAATGTGAAAAATTTTTTTATTAATTTCAATGGTGAAAATTCTCACTTTTCATATTTTCATTCTAGTGAAAAAATTATTAAGCATTTTGACTAAAGATGTTAAAAAAAAATTATTTAAAAGATTGTAAATACAAATTAAGAGGAGCAATAAAACTTCTTTTGCATAAAGCAATCTTATGTATCAATGGTCTCACATTTATTTTATAATATATTAATGACAGTAACACACATTAAAAAAAAATATTATTACCATGTGTCAATTATTTTTAGCATGCAGAGAAATAACTTTGTTAACATAATATTTTCATTCTTTTTTAGAAATTATTGACGACATATTTAAGAAACACATGCATAAATATTGATGCTTAGTATACCTGTTTTTCAAGAATTTCTATAGTATCGGTTTGCAATAAAAGCTCCTCTCGTAATTTCGTTACCTCTTGATTTAAGCAATTCATTTTGTGATCCGCCATGCTTATTATATCTATTATTTTAGGCTCCATGCTATTTAATTTTGGCAGTGAACCATTGTTCTTTGTCCTTGGCATTGGTTCTGTTTCCAAGACTGGCCTTCGAAGAGGAAAGCAAGGACGTTTCTTGATAGCTAAAAAGTTTCATAAAGATACATCGCATAACTTAAAAATTGATATCTAATGATACTTTATTGACATTTGCAGCAAAATAGTAAAATAGTGACTTACTAAGACCAACATTAATAATAGTTGGTTTTAGACATTTGCCTTGAAGCTCCAATATCTTTTTAGATTTGGCAGCTGACTCTGCCTCTAGCTCTTTTATTTTATGAATGTTTCGTGAAGATGTCAATTGTAGATCATTGCATTCACACTCTAACTTGTATATCTGCCTTTTAAAATCCTTGACTTGTTTCTGATGCGCCTCCTTAGTTTCTATCACATCTGAATAAAGTTGATTGCATTCTTGCACCAATCTCACGTTATCACATTTGTAAGGATCAACAGACAATTGCAAATGGCTGCATGCCTACCGGTGATACCATCAAATTAGATGTATATCAAAAAATATTCTTTTATACTTAATGAAAAATTATTAATATGATTCACGACTAGCGACGTTATTCGTCAGATAACGTTACGACGTTTCTATAATTGAGTTGCAAGCCCTAAGTGTAAGAAATTAATCAATTATAGTAGATTTTTGTCTCGTATTCAATTGTGATTTGCTAATTTTTTATGGTTTATGACTTGCGATCTTATTGTAGAACAGGCATAAAAGATTGCATTCTTTTAGTATTAGTTTTTGCTTGAAGTTAGACAAATGAAACTGTATTCAAATGTTTCTCTTTAAAAGTTTAAAGACTCCACAGGAAACTGAATATTGTCACAATGCATAAAATGGCATATCTCACATACCTCGATGTTCTCCTGAGCAACGGCTTTAAAATGTTTTAGACTGTCTGTAGTTTGAATAAGATCGACCAACAAGGCCTCTATTAGAGGTAGAGCATCCAACGACAGTGTCTGCTTGTATCCCAGGTTGTCCAGGTGTTTTCTAACTGTTCGATACCTCGCAGTTATGTTGCATTCTACATCCCCGCTCATTCTCGCGAAATATGCAATTGACAAAACGGTCCGCGTACAAATTGTACAATTATTACAAGAGTTTGAAATCGTACTTTCATAACAGTTGTAAGATTAACGTAACCTCACATGTCTTATGTATTATTATTGTAATCGGATAAATACGACAAATATCTCACGGTTTTTTACTAAGCACAAAAATCCATATTGTTGTGTAATATTACAATTGTACATAATAAACAATAACTGTTCTGTAAAATCAATATTGATCGTTCAAATCTTGCGATCTCTTTTTTCTTTTCACTGAGTAATTTAAATATATTCTCATTATTATTTGTAGTCCTAATATAGCCTTAATATACACTTATTTCATTAGAAAAAACATCAAAAAGATTTTATTCATTCAAAGTTATAATTTTTCTTATCGATAAATGTTTTCGATCGTTTTCTTGTAAACAGTTCGAAAATTTGTAAAATATTTCCTAGATATTTAGTGGATTTTTTCTAGGTAGAAATTAAGTTAGCAACGAAGATGTCGGCTGTGCAGTACCTCCGCGACATCTAGCCCCAGCAGGTACTGACATTTGAAAGGCTTCGCACAATAAAAAAAACAGGAAACAGAAAATAAGAATTTCAACCTATCAGAAATTATGTATTGTGAAATTCTTATTTTCTGATCTTTTATTCTCTGTTTCTTTTATTGTGCAGAGCCCTCTGATAGTTTCTAGAACACTAGAAACGTAGATATTCGCGTCCATCATTTTTATTCCTTTTCTTATTCCTTGCTCTGTACCCATTCCACTGAGCTGTGACGGGTTATTGTCATTACAGGTTATTATTTGTATTTACTGCTTGAAATTTTGTAACTCCTTTCATTCCATTTTTGCTCTCAAAGTTGAATATCTAGTAATATTAGTGCAGGACACCTGAAGAGTGTCTGGCGTTCAGGTTATTTCTAGATAAGATGCCAAATATTAGGTGTGGGAAAAAATTCGTGGCGTTTTTTTAATGCCATCTAATGGGAAAAATGTCACGAATTTTTTCCCATATTAATATATGCATATTAATATATGCATCAATTTGAAGGAAATGAAAAGGAATTGAAATTTCTCATCTGCGAGGAAGTGTAGTGATGTTTATTCACATTTATTTTACAGCAAGTTGTCGATGACATTATCCGACATATTATCCGCAGGAAATTTAAATAATATCGAATCTTTTTCTGATTTATTGATACAGTTTACCGCAATGCAACAAAGCATTTTATAAATTTTTTCGTTAATATATAATATTTCAGTTTTTTTATATCCTTCTTTTCGTCTCTTAGTTTTATGATAAAATTTCGAAGTGCGGAAATACATAAATACGAAGCTAAGGTTTCCAACAGCTTAGAAGCTATAACCTATAACAACGATCATAACCTTCTCAGCTCAGCAGCGGAGTGGGAACAAAGCAGAGTGGGAAAAGGAGTAAAAATGGATATGCGAATACTTACGTTTATAGTGCTTTAAGATTTGATTGCATCGCATGCTCCAACACGCTACTGCCATAGTTCCTATTCACTCTAATGAGGACATTGAAGTGAGAAAGAGCTATGACAGGAGCATATTGGAGCATGCGACGCGAATAAACCTTTAATTTCGTTTGACAAGATGTCGATTTATAGTGAGTGTTTACGCGAAGTAATCGAATCTCTAAATCGGATTGAACAGTAGTACTCAATTTAATGACTCTAAATGTTCCTATACCAATTCGGATTACAATCTTTGTTGCCTATGAAACTCGGATTTCGAATTACTATCGTCATATGTGTTTCTCTTCTGAAAAGTTAGTTATTATATTATTTCAGGAATTTCAAAATATTTTTGTGGCATTTGTTGCGATTTTTTTCTACGTGCTGTTGCAGTTGATTTGATAAGTATATTATCCGGAGAGGGTCGTCTGTATTTCACTCTGCGTTTTTAATAATAGTTCTTTAAATAATAATTTCTATAATAATTTTATAATAATATTTATAAAAATATATATACATATATATATATATATATATATATATATATATATATACATATAAGAGACCAGAAGATTTACGGATTTTTCATTTTATTGTTAATGCAATCCCTTGTTAGGCAATGGTTGAAAACATGACAATATCCTGCAACTTTTTCTGGTGTCTTTGAAAGTACTTGTAAAAGTCTAAAAAGCGTTTTATATATATATATATATATATATATATATATATAATTAATATACATATACAAAGTATATATGTTTTTTTATATAATACTTATATTTATATTTTTTTTATTTTATTACATAATATTTATATTTATATAATATTTATATTTACAATATTTTCTTTTACTCCTATTGTAGATCCTACATTATGATTCAGATATTCAGTTATATCAGAATCAAAAAATTTTAAGATGCTTGTGACAAAGTAAATAATAACTAAAATTATTGTATGTATATAATAAATATTAGTAATGATAATAATACTATACTTTACAATCTTATAACATATATCAAATTGATTTTGTCCAATTAAATCCATTTCATTCACTTATAGATTCTTTGTATTCTATTTATTTTAAAATTAGACAAATAATATTATCAGAAATATATTATTTCATAATTGAAATAACACAGAATAAAATACAATTTTGTGTTTTGATAACTCAATAAACGAGAATGGATTAAAGTGAATTAAAATTTTTTTAATGCGTTCTTTAAATTCATGAAAATGGATTGAATGGATTGAAATGAATTGGATCCGAATTGATACTAGTTTAATATTCGAAAAAAAAAACATTTATATTTAAGGGTTACAAATTTTATTTTTAAGACATTTATAATTATATCTGAAATTAACTTCTTTAAATTAACTACTTAAAAAACGCACGTTAGTGGGATTCGAATCTGGGACTTCTGGATTATGATCTTCTATGTTATCCGCCATTTTTTCAATTGATAAATATATTATTCATTCTCTACTTCGATTACAACCAACTAAACCAGTAAATGAAATTATATACATATCTTGATCGGAATTACCACCAGGTGATGCTCTGAATCAGCTGATTTGAGTTCTGTTTTTTTGATTAGGTTGCCACATCTATCATTGACATTCCTATCAAATTTTATCATCTTAGCTTGACATTTGTAAAAGTTACGCCGTCTTGAGTACATCTATCTCTGCACGTATTTTCGATTTTTTACAGTTTTAAAAATGGAGTTGAATTTACAACAACGAGTTTGTATTAAATTTTGCGTTAAAAATGGATTCAATGGTGTGAAAACCTTGGAAATGTTGGGA
>Ga0157363_1003803_pt1 | contig 13755 bp, 9 predicted proteins | sample AttsexASBM1_FD_111477 | JGI IMG/M metagenome (GOLD analysis project Ga0157363, IMG submission 111477) | Fungus gardens microbial communities from leaf cutter ant in Ribeirão Preto, State of São Paulo, Brazil - Atta sexdens ASBM1 | ecosystem: Host-associated > Fungi > Mycelium > Unclassified ...
ACTGTTCTGCTTCGTGGTGTGAAGACTGCTCGTGAGGCATACAAGCATTTTGGTATGGGTCCTCACAAGCACAAGAAGCCCTACACAATTTCGAAGGGCCGCAAGGTGTGTTTATATGTTTGTTTGCATCATATCTCGGTAATGAACATATCCGCAGTTCGAGCAAGCTCGTGGCCGCCGCAAGTCTCGTGGTTTTAAGGTGTAAGAAGTTGTATCCCAAAAACCTTCTGCCGGGAGAGTCCTTGGCGCATGTCGATAGTTCTCATGTTTTTTGGTGGTGCTGGGTTTATGCGTATGATTCAATTCAATTTTGTACTATGCAATATGACCCATTGAATCATGTCTTGTTGCACCCCACGACTATCCTCTCAGCCTTGAATAGACAGTAAGCAATCTGATACATTTGCAATTACGTGGTTTCTCCCCTAGTATGCAGTTCTGGGACAGGATCATATTCGAGCTTCAACCAAGGATGATTGCTGTACACTTCTGGGGTAGGGTTTGCTCTGCTTTTGGTGTATTGTAATACCAACAATGTGAAAGAATGATGAAATAGCAGGCTGTTGAGGATATATCTATATCTGTCTTGCATGGAATAGTAGATATATATTTACCATAAGCCTTAATATCATCATTTTTAGCTTCTTTTCATGTTATGTGCTTTGTGACAGTATTATGTGACACATCATGTCTCATAGTTACTTGTCAAAAGAAAGAAAAAGAAAAGAAAATTTTTAGAGTTTAGAGCTGTTAGATGTAGTTTACATCTTATTATTCGAGATCTGATAGGGTATCTCGAAAGTCCAAATAAGTGATTAGTATGTTATCCGAGAACATGAAAGACAGGTCGGAACAACCTTTGGCTCTAGCTTGTATGCTGCATCTCTACTAGTCACACTAGTCACATATTTCAGAATGGGACTTAGGAACTTAGCAGATGGAAAACCACCAGAGAGTGGTAAGATATGTTGTTGCCAACACTGGAAATGAGTGTTAGTTCTAGTCAATTTTCATAATAACTAATATAGTGTAAATTACCAAATTATATACTAGATAATTATCTAGAACAGAGGCTGTTAAACAAGTTATTCTAATTTCTAGTGATCCTTGGATATTAGGAGATGGAGATTTATAAAATTAGCAAGGGTCTAGTAAGAACATCTGAGGTAAAATAAAGATGTGTGATCCATACTGAAAGAAATTGGAAAGTACAGATAATAATAAAGAGTTTATCTATGGATTAGGATAGATGTGGTCAGAAATAGAATGTGACAAGAACATACCATACTATGATAGTAAGATCATGGTAATATCAAGGAGTATATAGTCTTTAAAAGTTCTTATTCAGTTTTCTAAGATCTTTTGGAGATAAGTATTATATTTGTAATTATGTCACATACCATCCAATATCTATACTCTTCCTACTCTTTTCTGGTGTGGATCACACTTCTTTCTATTATCCATCAATCCAAGGACTATTTCTTGTCAATCTCATAAAGTTCTAAACAATAACCTTATAATGTCCAATAACCTAGAGTATATATAGTAGTAGAATATTATTAGATTATTTCTTTTGTATTTAAGAATATTAGCTACTATGTACTATTTTTGAGTCTAATGATTAACTTGAAATTTGTGTTATATTTATCTCAACTTTCTTTCAAAACTCCTAATCTCTAAAAATATAATCATATAATGCATAAACTAGGTTATAACACCATCTGTTGAAGTTAAGACCAATTATCTGCATAGTTTTACTTCTAGTCCTTACCTAATCTATAGTTACTAAGTCCAATTTTCATTCTTATCTTTTATGCTATATTTATAGATATCTTTGGCAAGTGTGAATTACCTCTAACAATATTATCAGACTAAATAGCTACTGTTACAAAATTATTCTAATCCCCCATGACCTTCTCCTATCATAGCTCCATATTCTCTTAGCAATCTTAGCCACTTAGTGACTAAGTGAGTAGTTTGTTAGCTTCGCTATACCACCTTGTCACTCCAGATATCTAATAAGGATAACATTAACCTATCTATCCCTCTAAAGAATTCCAGAAAGCATTTCAAAGCCATTTGAGATCATACCAGCAGATGATGATTCTAACTAGGTTAATATATCAGAAATAAAACAGCTTCTACTTTTCCTACACCTACTAATTTAAAACCTAATCTTCCATACTCTCATAAACTTTAGATTCACACATTACTTCATTGACACTATATTTGTACTGAAGTATAATATTCTAAAAACCCAAATTCATTTATGAAATGAAAGTTATTTGACAGATTATTGAATAACATTATTTTTGAAACTGTTTCTTTGCTTATTATATTTCTATTCAGTAATCAGATAATATTAAATGTATATATTATTCTGTTTGACTCTTTCTGCTTGTTAGTTCTTAAATACAACTGGCTTATCCAACACAGTTCAACAATTAACTAGACCACTAAATATATTATCTTCCAATTGAACTTATATCATATGCCAAGTCCACCTGTCTAGAAAACACATTCCCACAGGAATATCCCTTGTCAACATCTAATCCAAAAAAGCCCATCTTTCATGGTGGCCACCTTCCTTGCAACACACCTACATGGTGTTGGTGCAACAATCTAGAGATTCCATTTTACATGATGGAGATACTTCTATCTGACTCAGTCTTCCATGGTAGAGTCGTACTCCTGTCAGTATCTCCATACTGAAACCTCTGCTCAGAGCAATAAGTGCTATACCACTGAAACCCCAAGCATCTCCTATAATACATACTTATATATAAGACTAGTAGTTACTGCTAGTCTGATAATCGACAAAGATAACTTCTATTGAACTTAATCTCCAGTGTTCAACAGTAATACACCAATCAGTACTCACTTCCATTTCGGACTCCTTTTTTCCATCAGAAATTGCAATCATGTGACAAATAGATAGTACAGCATATAAGCTAAAGCCAAGGTTATTCCACAAGTCCACATATCTCTGAGTCCATCTTGTGGACTTTCACTCCTAGTGTGAACCACACCTGACAACTTACAAAGAAGGACTAGTCTCTCTAAGACTTCCCAAGCATCTATATTTTCTACAGAATTCTTGCCTAATACTAAAACTTCTAGTCTCAAACTTAAAAACCTTTCTTGTTCATATATTGCCATCATTGGAACATGGTTATATATCTGAGCAGCATAAATGTCAGAATCAACTATCTTTTATCTTGTACTCTAACTCACTAACCTCACTGAAAAATCAGCTAAGATCACAAATGATCCAGTAGCTTATCTGCTATTCCAACTAAGTACTATGAATTTACTAATGGCTTTAGCAAGGCCAAAGTAGAAACCCTGGCTCTCCATCATCTATATAACCTACAAATCAAATTATAAAATGTATCAAGAATGAAAGAGATAGACTTAACATTTTCTTATCTTCTCTCCTCATTTTTATTTTCTTTTCAATTTATTCTATTTTTAGAACTAGGGTTAAGGTTGGAGTGATAAGATCATGCTGTCACACAGCAGGTCACATCAGATGACACAGTCACAAGTCACATGATACATAGAAGGACATAGAACATTCTAGAAGAGATGATGTCATACAATATATGGTACATATGATCATTTAGGGTAGGCTAGAAATAGCTTGCACAGACCATCAGATATTAGTATATAAGGTAGACAATCTTGTACAGAGTTCTCTATTGAGTTCTCTTATATAAACCCTATACAAGATTCTTCTTCTGTCCAGCACTAAGGACCTAAGTCGTAACAAAATGGGAGAAAACCACTTGTTAAAACTATCTACTCTCTCAACTATTGAACAAAAGGTACTCAAGGAGTTTATCAGTGAAAATCTAAATACTAGATTTATATGCCCTACTTTCTTCTCTCACAGAGCACTAGTACTTTTGGTAAAAATAAAAGATGGCTTCCTTTGTCTATATATCAACTTTTGAAAGCTCAACTACATTATATAGAAGGATAAATATCTACTTTCTTTGATATCCAACCTCTTTGACTTATTCTGGAAGGCATATATCTATATAAAAATTGACCTCTATTATATACATTATCTGATACAGATTATAGAAGAGAACAAACAAAAAATAGCTTTTTATACTTACTAATACTTCTGCAGCTTTCCAATGATTCATAAACAATATCTTTTTAGATCTTCTTGATGTTTGCATAGTGGTATATTTTAATAACATTCTTATTTATTTGAATAATATGTTCCAACATCAGGACTATATCAAAGAAGTATTATACTGACTCTGAAAAGTGAGACTATATATGAAAGTGGAGAAGTGTGAGTTTTACTCCAACTCTATAGAATACTTAGGATATTTTTGTTATAGACTTAAGTCCTAAAGGTTGGACAAAAGAATAACTCTTGTATAGGAGTAACCCAAGAGAACTCGATAGAGATCCCTTTACAAACTAGTCTATCTTATATACTACTACTGATGGTCTGTGCTCACTACTGTACACCCTGCCCTAAACGACCATGTGTAGAACATGAGGTTAACATATAGTATCTATGTTGTATAATGTCATTTGTTCTAGAACCTTTTTACTTTGTTCTCTGCGTCTTGTGACTTGTGACTATCACTAACCCTAACCCTTATGTTCTAAAAGTAGAAAAATAAGAAAATAAAATGAAAATGAAAATGAGAATAAAATAGAGAAAAACTAAGTCTACTGTTTGTGAACTTAACAATTTTGTCCTCTTCTAGGTTGTCTATATCTTTTAATAAAATCAAAACAATTTAAAATTGGCCTGAGCCAAGAAAAATTAGAAATATACAAGTATTTTTAAAATTTGCTAACTTCTATTATTGTTTTATTCACAACTACTTGAATATGGCTACTCTACTGATCCAACTAACATGTAAGGACACTTCTTGTAACTTTAACTTCCTATGCTGCAAAGCATTCAATACTCTCAAAAAACATTCACTTCTGCTCTAATCCTTACCTACTAGATATTAAACACTCAAATGATCATGGAAACTGAGGTTTCTGAATATGCTCTCATAGCTATTATTTCAATCATGACAGAAAAAAAGAAGATTTATCTAGTTGAATTTCATTCTTGCATATTCAAGGCTATCAAATTTAACTATAACATGCGTAATAAGGAACTTCTTGCAGTCTTCAAAGTCTTCTATAAATAGCACCATTATCTAAAAGGATTGGAATTCTCTATAGATGTTATTACAGACCATAAGAACCTAGAGTATTTCTCAACTACTAAAATTCTTTTTTGTTGTCAAGACAGATAGTCATAATTTTTCTCCCAGTTTAATCTTGTTATCTGTTTCTATCTAAAATGTCTAGAATTTAAGTCTAATGTTATTACTCACAAAAAAGACTTCTACTCAAGAAAAGGAAAAGTTACCTACATCTCTGTCAATCCTCAAAACATACATTCCATCTTCATCCATAGTCAGCTTGTAACATCACTCCAAGCTATTACTCTGGTTTCTCCATCTCTTTGAGTTGCCACTATTATGGATTTTGACAGTTTGTATAATAACATCCAAGCAGCAATCACACAAGATGAGACACTACAGAAACATTTTTATCATCTAGTAGAACATTAGTTGTTAAACAAATTTGAGCTCTTACTTAAGAATGAGAGAATTTATATGCTATTAACATATAATCTCTGTACATATATTCTGCAGTATTACCACAATCATATCTTTGCAGAGTACTTCAGGCAAAATAAGATACTAGAACTTATCTGTTATAGTTGCACTTTACTATCCCTATATGTAGATGTAAAAAAGTTCTATAATTCTTGTGTTACTTATATGAAGTCCAAACTACAACACTACAAGCTCTATGGAACACTTAAGCAACTTTTGATTTCTGAACTTGATCTTTATAGATTTCATTAAAAAGCTCTCTTCCACTTCTAACTATGACATAATCCTAGTTACTATTGATTGACTTTACAAGCAGGCTATATTTTTTCTAATAGTAGATACCATTACTTTACATGAGTTAGCAAAGCTGTTTGTAATCTATATCTTCTCCAAGCATAGTGTTCTATCTCATATCACTTCTAATCAAGGATCTAAGTTTGTCTCAAGCTTTCTCTGGTCCTCAGGAACTGCTCTTGATATAAAGCTCTACTTCACTTTTAGATATCACTTTAAGGAAGATGTACAGACAAAATATACTAATTATTATAACTCAAAGACCTTAGAGTGAATTAAAGAGAAAGAATCTTGTATTAGATGTTACAAGAGAACTCAATGGAGTTTCTAGTACAAAGTTGTCTACCTTATATACTCTACTAGATGGTCTATGCTACTATTGTGTTTAGCCTACTCTAAAGACTATATGTAGACCATAAGGTCAATATGTATAAGGTCAATATGTATTAAATACATTGTATGATATTATTATTCCAGAATATTCCACTATATTTGTGATCACATGGTTGTTACTGTGATAGTGACATGTATGACATATTGTATGACAGGTTTATGACTGTTGTGACCATGACATTATATTAAACTCTAAATAAAATAAAAATAAAAATGAAAAGAGAATAGAAAAAGGAAAATAAAATATAGTTCAATGTTCGCAACTCTGACACTAATTAGACACTATATATAACAATGCACCAAGTACTACTACTAGAGTATCATTATTCTTTGTAAATAAAGACTACTATCCAAGCATCAAAGTATACCTAGAACAAGATATCACTTTATCCTACATTTGTGAATTTGTTATAGATCTTGACAAACTGCAAAACACTCTAAAAATAGAGATATCCACTGTATAACAATGGTACTAATGGTTAGTGGATATGCACAGGACCTTAGCTCTATATTTCTAGATAGAATAACAGGTATTTGTAAAAGCCCAGTTCTTTTATATTATGTGACCTTCAAAAAAAGCTATCAGAAAAATACCCAGAACCATTCAAAATGATTAGTCAAACTTGTATCCACTCATTCACAATCCACCTTCCAAGATTAATGTATACTATCTATCTAGTATTTTACATGTCTATGTTTAAACCTATAATACCTAACACTTTCCCTAGTTGATCTGAACTCCTACTACCAATTATGATAGGTGGTGAACTGGAATATAAGATCTCCTGGATTGTTGACTTGAAAATTATTACGACCTTAGGCTTGGCTCAGATTGCAACTTAGGCAAAGGTTTGAGAAAGGGATAAGAGTAGATGTAATCTGAGCCAAGTCTAAGATCGTAACATTTGGTAAAGCATCCAATAAGTATTGTCTCCATTTTATAATGGCTTCCACTACTGCAAGTAATTCTTTGTCATATATCTCATAGTTTTGTTCCACCAGTTGCATTGTTCTTGATAAAAATACGATAGGTTTCCATTTGCTATCCTGTTCTTGTGATAAGACTCCTCCTATTATATGTTCTGATGCATCAGTTTCTAATACTTGTTGGATACTTTACCAAATGTTATGACCTTAGGCTTGGCTTAGATTGCATTTACTCTTATCCCTTTTTTAAACCTTTGCCTAAGTTGCAATCTGAGTCAAGCCTAAGATTGTAACATTTGGTAAAGCGTTGTCAGGCTCATTTTGCAAGAGAGGTGCAGTGAAGAAGAAGTCTATAGACAAGACGGAACAGTGTGGTAAAATCCACAGACAGACAAGACAGCAGAATAAAGCCCAGACGCTATTGAAGCGTTAGAAGAGATACTTGGATCATTGAGGATCACCAAAGACAACGTGTCAAACTGAAGCACAGAATCAGCAACACCAGAGACAGAAGAAATGTTGACAGCACTAGTACCAGTAGTGTACAACAAGAACGTACTAACAAAGAACATGGTCCCCGATCCAAGATGGTTTGATGGGGACAGAACAAAGTTCAAAAACTGGTGGAGGGGAATCAGACTATTCCTCAAGAGCAACAGAGTAGTTACAGCAGATGACAAGATCACTGCAGTGCTAGTCTGTCAAGATCAAAGAATATAGACTTAATTTTTCTTTATTTTCTTTCTCATTTTATTTTTTCTTTTAATTTATTTTTCATTTTCCTATTTTTAGAACTCTGGGGTTAGGGTTAAGATGATCAGTCACACTGTCACATCTGTCATATCTAATAGTGTAGTTACAGCATTGATCATGAGACTTGAAAGAAGGAAGTAGAAGGTTCTGGAACAAAATAATGTCATACAACATGGACACCATATGTTGGCCTCACACTTTACACATGGTCATTTAGGGTAGGGTGCACAGTAGTTAGCACAGACCATCTGTAGGAGTATATAAGGTAGACTAGTTTGTAAAAAGCTCTCTATTGAGTTCTCTTGTATTACCCAATACAAGGTTACCTCATAATCCAACTCTAAGGGTTTTGAGTTATAACATAGCCCAACTTAGAGGGGGTGTAGTAGGAATTTATGTGTAGAAGAAGATCAACAAACTAGAAAACACAGAGGATATCCAGGATTGGGAAGAATTTGTCAGGGAAATCAAGACAGTGTTTAGCAACAAGAGTAAAATAGCAGATGCAGAATGGAAAATCAAAACGTTCCAACAGGGCAAGAAGCACATTGCCGACTTTATGATCGAATTTGAGGTGTTAGCTATAAAAGCAGAGACAGATGACATGCATGCAATTTTTTTATTAAAAAAGAATGTACAAGTGGACATTATCAAGACTATACTAGGATACTCACTGATAGCAGCACCAGATACACTTAAAGAGTGGAAGGTGGCAATTACCTCAGTAGGATAGGAGTACAAATCTACAGAGAGTTGACATAACTATAAAACAAGCACCAGAACAACATTTGGAAGATGAGAAGCACTCATGGATATTGGGAAAGCTCAAGATAGCTTTGATGAAGACAGAAGACTAAGATGTTTCAACTGTAATGCATATGGACATGTGGTAAGAGAATGTAAGAAACCAAAGAAGGAAAAAGAGACGAGGAAATGCTACAAGTGCAACAAAGTAGGATACTTAGCAAAAGATTGCAGATCCAAACAGAAGATAAAGATCAGAAGAATCAGACAAAGAAGAGGAGGACAGGAAGAAGGTTTTTGTTAAAGGTTTGGAGTAGGCACAATACAACGAACCTTTGTACATAGTAAATGCCAAAATCGATATGTTATTCCAAACCAAAGGAACAACAAAGCAAGGAAACTAAATGTGCAAACCAATATCAAAACAAAAACAGGAAAAGAATTACAACTACAAGCATTGGTGGATTCTGGTTGTACTTATACTGGGATCAATAAACAACTAGCCAAGGAAGAAAGAATCAAGATGGAACCTATGGACAGATCATTTGAAGTCTTCAATATAGATGGGACAAAGAATAGAGAAGTCACTCGATTTGTACTATTGAAAGTAGAGATCAATGGACACAAGGAATGAATTAATGTAGCAGTCATGGATTTAAATAGCACCAACATGTTTTTGGAATATGACTGGTTGGTGAAACACAACCTAGAAGTAGACTGGAGCAAAGAAACAATGCGATTTACAAGGTGTCCAAGAACATGTAGGACAAATCATCAGGACATATCTTTTACATCCAGAAATCGAAAGATACAGGCAACAGATGACAATGACAAAGGACAATGGGAAATAGAAAAGGAACTGGATCCAACAAATCCAAAAGACCTCCTAGACTACATTTGACCCTTTACACATCTTTTCAACAAGAAGAAATTCAAAAAGCTACTGGAAAGACAAGAATGGGATTATGAAATCAATTTAATGGAGGAAGCACTTAAAGAACTTAATGTAAAAGCCTACGCCATGACAATAAAAGAGAATGAAGCATTAAATCAATGGTTGGATGAACAATTGAAAGTGAGATTAATCAAGGAATCAAAGTCAAGATATGCGACACCTTGTTTTTACATTCCAAAGAAGAACGGATTCCTACAGTTGGTTCAAGACTATTGAAAGTTAAATCAAGTTATTATCAAGGACAAAATATCACTACCATTAATCGGAGAAGTCATTAACAAACTGAAGGAAGCCAAATACTTCAACAAGCTGGATTTAATTTGGGAATACAACAACGTTTGGATAAAAGAAGGAGACAAATGGAAAGCAGCCTTCCTAATGAATAAAGGGCTATTTGAACCTCAAGTGATGTACTTTGGACTGTGCAACTCTCCAGGGACATTTCAATGAATGATGAACAGTATATTCCAAGAACTACTATATGAAGGAGTATTGGCAAATTATATGGATGACTTCGTGATACCGGCAAAGAATATGAAGGAACTTAAAGAAAGAACAATCTGATTCCTCAAAATTACAAAGAGACATAATCTATGTTTCAAACAATCCAAATGCAATTTCAACATGGAGAAAATACCTATTTTAAGAGTAGTTGTTAGAAGAGGACAAGTTCAAATAGAGACCGATAAAGTCAAGACAGTTAAGGAATGGAAAACCCCTACCAAGATAAAGGAGGTGGAAAGCTTTCTAGGGTTTGCCAACTTCTACAGATGGTTTATAAAGAACTTCAGTCATATGGCAAAACCTCTTAATGAGCTCAAAGGCAAAAAAGAGTGGAAATGGGGAGAAGAACAATAGGAAGCATTTGAGGAATTAAAGGAGAAGATAACAAGTTAACTGGTTCTCACTCTTCTGAGAAGAGAGGGAAAATTTTGAGTGGAAACTGATGCATCAGGACATGCAATAGGAGGGGTCTTATCACAAGAACAGGATGGCAAATGGAAACCTATTGCATTCCTATCAAGAACAATGCAACTGGCAGAATGAAACTATGAGATATACAACAAAGAATTACTTGCAGTAGTGGAAGCTATTACAAAATGGAAACAATACTTATTGGATGCTTTACCAAATGTTATGACCTTAGGCTTGGCTCAGATTGCATCTACTCTTATCCCTTTCTCAAACCTTTGCCTAAGTTGCAACCTGAGCTAAGCCTAAGGTCATAACAAAAATTGATTGTAGGCATACATACAAACTACTTTATAAAGTCATTTGGCTAGGATACAAAAACACAAAAGAAAAATCTGACTGATTATCTGCAATTTAACTTGCTCATATCCCTGAACTCATATCTGGCTTTTACTAAGCTTACCCCAACAAACCTGGTCTCTTTCTGCTATCTTAGCCCTAACATTTTTCCATTGTTGTTTTTCTTACTCTTTTTATTTTTTCTCTTCTTTTCTTTTCTTTCTTTTCCTCAGACTTGAAGTAGTACAACTTTTTTCTTTTTTTTCCTTTTCCATTATTAGAAATCACAACACTTACAACTTCCTGTGTAACTAAAGCCTCAAGAGCTTGGCCTTAAGAAGAAGAGATACTGTCATATACTATGTGACATCTCCATAGTTTCCACTCTCTTCTAGTGTAAATTACACTCCATTCCATTATCTATCAATTGAAGGACTAAACTCTGTATTTTTTTTATCAATCCCATGGAGTTTCAAATAATGTTCCCTATAATACCCGGCAATCTAGAGTATGTGTAGTGATAGAATATTATTAGATTACCACTTCTGTATTTAAGAACATTAGCTACTATATACTATTCTTTAGTTTGATAATTAACTTGGAATTTGTGTCATACTTATCTCAACTCTCTTCTAAAACCCCCAGTCTCTAGGAATATAGTTATGTGACACATAGTCTAGGTATAACATCATCTGTTGAAGCCAAGACTGGTCATTTGCATGGTATCACTTCTAGTTCCTATCTAATTTATAGTTGCTAAGTTCAGTTCCTGTTTTCATCTTTTATGCTACATTCACAGATACCTTTGATAAGTGTAAATAACTCCTAACAGATTTTCTACTTGATTAATATAGACCAGTTAAATATTTAGAGTAGTTGACATTTTTAGAAAACTCTATTCTGTTTTCTTAAGATTTTTTTTAGAAGTGAGTTATATATTATATAGTCCAGAATAAATTGAGAATTTCCTTAAAAATTGTAGACTTTACATATTTTATGTGAACTTTATTTAGTTGTCCTAACAGCAAAAAATAATTATTCTCTCTGGAATTTTAAAGTATTGATTGGTCTAGTAGTCTTAGATTGTCTACTCTTATGTCTCAACCTCTTTTTTTTTTTCTCACTTCTTGAACAATATATACTTTGAGTAATTACCTATGAACTCTGTCAATACAGATAAAGCTTTAAGTACCATGTATGAGAAGTAGCTTAGTGCCAGTATGCCTCAGAATATTCCACCAACAACATCCTTACTAGTCTCATAAGCCAACTTTAAAACTTGCAAACTTTAGTATTCAATCCTACTATTACTTCCATTCTGGCCATATCTGCTTCAACTCATAGATAATGTCTCTTCTCTTATCTACACTTCCTAACCTCTTTTAGAGTAGATCAATCTCTCCATTTCACCTTATATGTTCTCACTGGACTCCTACTAACTCCATGGACTTTCATCCATAACATCTAAAGATTACCAAGATCTAGAGTAACTCACTTAGTAGTCTCTATTCCAGATAACTACTCTAGATAATATACCTAGTATATAAACTAGTAGTTTACACTGTATTAGCTTTATTCTGAAAATCAACCAAAACTGACATTCTCTTTTAGTATTGGCAATGATATATCTCACTATCTTTTAATGCTACCAAAACTCTAAGTTTTCCAAGTCCTCTTCCAAAAATATGTAACTTATGTGACTTGTAGAGATATAGCATATAAGCTAAACCCAAAGGTCATTCTAGACCTGTCTTCTGTGTTCTTAGATAATATACAACTGATATTATGACTTAAGATCTTAAGTAAGGATAAAAGACAACTTTTGTATTGAGTAATATAAAAGAACTCAATAGAGTTCCAAGTATAAGATAGTCTATCTTATATACTACAGATTATAGTCTGTGTGCACACTACAACTAACCTACTACAAAGTACATGTGCTTTCCATAAGACTAGCATATTGTTGCTATACTATATAATGTCCTTTTTTTCAGAACCTTTTATATTCTTCTTTGTATCACATGATTGTGTAGCTGTAACATATGTGACTACCCTATAACAGATGTCATGTCTCCATTATGCTTTGTGATTTTGTGTAACTATCACATGTAACATTACACCACATCTTTTATCTAAGTCCAAAATAAAAAGAAGTAAAATAAAACCATAAAATAAAATAAGAAAATGAAAATGTTCAAGATATACTTCTTGTCTTTTGTAGAATAGTCCAAGCTAGATATATTCATTGCTAAGAATTTCTATATGAGACAAATACAACCTTCTAAGTCTTCTATAGCTGCACTAGTTTTCTTTAAACATCTACTCTTTCTAATTTCTAAACTGATTACTAAACTCTAAGAAGCTTATCACTTTACTAAGCTAAATTTTGTTGGAAATCCAACAACATCTGTATTAAGTATGGTAATGAGTAAAAGGTGGCCTTTCATATAAACTATGAACTTTTCAAAGAACTTTATAACAAAAGACATATTATAATAGTATATTTGGATAATATTCTAATCTTTATCTAGACATTAGAAAAGTATTACAGAGCTATCTGTTGTCAAGATTGTTGACGGTGGACTTTATTTTATTTTTCCTTTTCATTTTTATTTTACTTTTCTTTCTTTTTCCTTTTTAATTTTCTATTTTTAGAGCAAACTCGGGTTAGGGTTTATCAGTCACGCTGTCACATCAGTCACAAGTTGATGGCGTAGTCACGAGACTGATCACGGGACTTAGGAGAATAAAGTAGAAGGAACTAGAACAAAGTGACGTCATACA
>Ga0157363_1003804_pt1 | contig 13754 bp, 6 predicted proteins | sample AttsexASBM1_FD_111477 | JGI IMG/M metagenome (GOLD analysis project Ga0157363, IMG submission 111477) | Fungus gardens microbial communities from leaf cutter ant in Ribeirão Preto, State of São Paulo, Brazil - Atta sexdens ASBM1 | ecosystem: Host-associated > Fungi > Mycelium > Unclassified ...
ATCTGATTGGATTTCAGAGTAATTTTTTCAAAATAATCAGAAGTTTAATTACAAAGATATTTATAGAATTAAACACTGTAAAAAATAGCGATGTGAACTTAACTCCAAGCGGTATCTGTATAATTTTTATCGTGTTGATGTTAAATTGACATTGTATCAATTTAACACCATTTTAAATCATGATGATGTTGATATAAATACCAGAAGTTTAAATCCACCATACTGTATATGTTGGTGTTAATTTAACAAGAATTATATAGACACTGCAGGGATGTTAAATCAATACGACATTTTTTAGAGTGAATATCCAAATTTTACGATAAAACGATTATTCGAAGGACTCGCGATTTATATACAATAGTGAAATTAACTTTTACAATTTTTTTTACAATCTTATTTAAGATTTTTCAAAATTTAACTCAATTACACCGCGTCTCCTCCTAATGTAATACGACGTACTGTTCTTCTCTGGATTTTTCGCAGCCAGCGACCAAACTTAATCATACGCGATTACCCACAATCTTCTTTTGCATGCCCTTATTTGCATCGCTAATCGCAAGTTTTTAAGTACACTTACTTTTCCTGGCGGAAACGCAGACGTCTACGAATCTGTAATAAATCCCCACTTTGCTCCGTTAAAATCGCCCGGCTCTTCTCTACTAAAATAATGCACCCCAGTCCCTCCCCCTGCACGCTCTGGTGCATCATCCGCGGAAAGTTCAGGGCGCCGCGCTTCGCCGCAGCGGCGACGATTTCGATGCGGAGTCACGATTTGATATCACAAACGCATTACGTACGTGATGTTCGTCGGCTTGGTTATCGGTGACTCAATCAAAGAGATTCGCTAATGTAGCCGGGACGAACGACGATCAGCCTTGCGCTTTCCAGAGCGCACGACTTTGCGCTCGCGAATCGATATCCGTTAAATGGCGTAACTCGATAACGTCGCCCCCCGCGTTCCGTTTCTATCCTCTTGCGCGGTGTGTCGGTGTGTTCACCCCTCTGCGTCCCTTTGGCGGAGAAAAAAAATTGTTCGTGTTTCCGCAATCGGTCCCGGCTCGGGTCAGGTCGGTCGAGCGATACAGCTGGAGTCGCACAAAAAGCATCCCGGTGCGAAAGTAGCATTGTCGTGTTACAATCGAAATCGAATATTTGAAAAATACGAGCGCGTTTGTAATTGCATACATGTTCGTCGTCGTACCTTGCTGCTTCGATCACGAATGACCCGAAAAGCATGCGTGATAAACTAACGGGATATATATATATAGATGATATAATTTTAGGATTGTTAATTCTTGCGAGTCTTTTTCAACAGCGGCATAGACAAAAAAGGCGTAGACAGAAAAGGTGTTAAGGAAGAGAGGCAAATAACGGAAGACTTTAATTAAGCAAGAAGATGTCTAGATTATTTGCTACCGTTTGAAAGGGCACAATCTAATTAGTATAACGTCTGCCAGCGTTCGCAAGTAGTTTGTACTGAATATAGGTCTTGCAATATTTACTTCTGCCTTTATACATTTGCGTGCGCGCGTGCAGATCTCCGATATTTATAATAGAAAAACGAATTAATCGTATGTGGCTCTCGTCACATTATAATATATTTGTCTGAGGAATAACTTCTGTCATAACCGTCGTTATCTCGTTTTTCGGAGGAAAAGAGCTATGGGATATGCTTTTTTTCAGGAGCTTTCTCGCTTTGTACACAACGCATGTAAATCCGACACAGAGGAGGAAGGAAATCGAGTTATTTTTCGACTCGGAAAGAATTACGACGCTGTGCTTCTGTGCCAAACGTAAAAAAATCGAACGGCTTTTTTCTAAAGAACGGCTAAAATAATTTTTTAATAATCGAGGTATATTGTTCAATTTTTTACTTACTTAAGTATATTACGATTATTATATAATTTAATTGTTGTCTCACTCTCACTGGTTATCTAAAATATTTTTTATTTTGGGTTAAAAAAAAGTTTCACTTACAGCTTCAAGCTTTCTTTATGTGTAAGAATTGATGAAGACCAAGTAAAAATCGAAAAACATTTTTTTAATTAATTAAAAACTTTTACACACATTACACCTATCTGTTGCTCCTTTCTGATTGTTTTCGTTTTAAATTTTGCTTTGTAAAAGAGGAACCAATATATATATATATATACATATGTTTCTTATTTAGATAATTTTTTTCTTTTCAAAAATTTAGAGATATTATATTGCTATAAGATGAATAATAAATTAATTTATTAACCTTACATACTAAAGATTTTGATAAGAGCTAAATAACTTTATAATATAACTTCCTTAAAAAGAAATAACATTGGCGTTTGCTATAAAAATATTAGATTGCCCAGATGAAAATTTAAAAAAAAAAATCCTTTCGCCATTAATCGAAGAACTCGTCGCGATTGGCAGGAAAACTACCATTTCCGTTGCGGAGAGATTTCCTACGAGCGAATCAAGTCACGGAGAAATCAAAGGAGAGGAGACGATATCTCTTCCTCCTTCACCTTCTCCTTGCGAAGAAAATGGATGATCGCGACTCGAATAGATATCGAGGCGATCAAATCCGGGACACCGGCGACGCGCACGTTCATCAATAAGATCAGAATCGCATACTCTACGATCATTCTGTATGCCCGATTCACGCGCGTATTTCGCTGCATGACGGCATTTTGCCGCCATAGTCATTTGTCCGTCATGTCGGCTGACCGGACGGACGGACGGCGGCCGTCGACATAAAACCGGAAGCGAATTATGTACTCCGATATAAATCAGCCGGACACACCCCATTCGCGTCGCGGACAGGTTATTATCGGTGGTGCCATTTTAACTCTCCCCGTTCATCCTCCCCTCGTCGTGTGCATGGCCGACCCACTTTTTCCGCATACGATGTAGTTTATGGATGCCTGCGAGATCGGACAAAAATCCCAGGGCATAAGGGCATACAGGGATTAAAAGGGCACACATACATATTATACAAACGTATATATACTTGCCGTATGTTTTTTTTTACATATACGAGAAAGCTATGAGCTGATATTAACGCATTCGCGACAATATTTGTTCATCGGCTACTGATTGCCGAGTTTTCCTGAAATATCTTATATGGATCAATATTAAAATGATGATTATAAAACTTTTTGCTTCGATATCTGCCTCCGTAGTTGCGAACAAGTTTCTAGGACATTCTTGTACATTAATATTACATATTTATACCAAGTATGGACACGAATAATTTTCCCATTAGAATTGTGTAAAAGCAATTAAGAGTAAGTAAGAATAATTAAAGCATTTTTTGTATTTTTAATCTTTCTAAAATTAATTTTTACATTCGGCGAAATTGATTTATTATAGAAGAAAAATTGCACAAAATTTCGATTTAAATTTTCATATTATCTTTCTCTAAACTCTTGCTTCCGGTAAATGCTAATACCACTTCCGCGAGTCATTATCATGCAAATGCCGGTTTCGCAGATGCCTCGGGAACATACTTTACTCTCCGCGTATTATATTCCATATTGGCTATACGTGAAGTCCTAAATCAATAAAAAGCAAAGTGATCAAGGTAATACGAATATAATAAGCTTTAAATATTATTGAAGCACTACTATAATACATTTATTTAATATATTATAACGGTATGAAAACATTCCGGATTGTATTTGCACAAAAATTACGCAATTATATTCTTACTGTTGCTACAGAAAGAATGATTTTGCTAAAGAATCTAAAAATTTAGTTCCACTGGAGAAAGAGTCTCGTTGTATTAATTGGAATTCTAATTGAAAATGGACAAATCAGAATCTTCTTAAATTTAATATAATTTTAGTATATTAATATAATTTTAATATAATTTTAAGACCAGATCTGATTAATATAATTAAAATCTTCTGATTCGTTCATTTTTAATAAGAAATTTTTTTTATCTACAGATCTGAAAATGATTTTGTTAGACTATCAAAATAATTACATAAGATATTCAAAATGGCGCTATCAAAATTTTTTACAGCATTATGTTTGAGCGTTCTACATTATTATTTTGATAATTCAATAAAATTATTGTTAGATCTGGCTATATTTGGCTATATTTTTACATACTTTGGCATAATCATTTTTTCTGTGTACAAGTACTTAGCAAGCAATTACAATTATTTAATATATAATAAACAATCATTGATCTCTAAATGTAGCACATTGCCACAATTGATTTGATCAATTCCGTCTGTATTCTTTTTGATCCGGTGATAATGCTCGCGTAAAATTTCCTAAAATAATCTCGGCGCTTTCTCTTTAATCTTAGGATTATTGCCCACGCAGGATAGACGAGAGAAAATAAAATGCGAGAGCGGTTTATTATCCGGAAGCTGGCCTATTCAACATCGATGGACCTTCCTGCAGCTCTGATCCTAACACCAATATTGATTCGATTAACCTTCCTTGGCCTCGAGGGTACAGACTGAGAGGTTTGTCTGATACCGACAGCTAGTGAGTGTATCTCGAAGCGCTGACGCTTGATAAGTCCCAGAGAGATCGTAAGGGACAAAATGTTACCACGTTAACTACTATCATGATGTCGAACGATCACTACGATTATATCAATTCTTTTGCTGATAATATCCTTATTTTTATCATTTTTACGTTTATCATCATATTGTATATTTTTGTATTTCTCATAATTTTTAAATGTTACACGTATCTTCATCAACTAAATTAATAATCCTTTAAACATATTTGTTTATCCGACAGGCTAAATAATGTGAAATCGACATCACTTCTGTTTCACGTTTATTTAATCTATCAGACAAATATGTTTAAGAAATAGTCAAATAAACAAATATATTTAAGGAATTGTTAATTTAGTTGATGAGAACACGTGTAACATTTACTTTGCGAAAGCAGTTTTAATATTTTAAAAGAATATCTACAAATATCTGTTAATTTAATGGGTAAACACGATATATGTATAACTATCTATTTGTTCTTTCCATATATAAAAAGATTTTATAAACACAGAAAAATTCTCGGCAAATTTATCATAACCATTATATTCACAGTGACATATGAAATTTACAAAACATCGCATCGCAGCGCTATTTTTTTCAGAGTAAATTCAGCGTGAAACGCTGATTTTTCGCGCGATATTAATTTAATAATAGAACTCACAAGGATATTTAACTTTTAAATGCCGCGCTTCAATTTGCATATTTCCAGGTTTACACGGGAAATAACACTTTAAGTATAATGGATATAACAAACATGCCGAGTGAACGTAGCTTTGTTCGCAAAGTCGCAGCTATAATCTTTAATAAACGCTACACCTGTTCCATCCTAATTCGCCATTAAAAAATTTTACATATAGAATACGTAATGTATCTATTAATTTGATTCCTCGATGTCACATCGATCCATCACACGAGTTGACGTTATCCGGTATACGTAGCAGTGATCGGTTGCGGTGGCTAATAGTAATCGCCGGTGCGGTTATACCGGTTACGCGAGATTAGGATTTTTCAGTTTCACATAGTCGTATACACCGTCGAGTTACACCGTTATTAGCACGCACTTCACTTAACGGTCTATAGATATTGATGCTACGATCGATGTATGATGTATTGATAGCGTTGATGCATTTAATATTTTTACCTTTACTTCCCCCAGGGTACTAAACCGAGCGATAAATAACTGCAACGGAATTATGGAAAGCAGTAACGTAAAGTTTCTCTCTCTCTTTCTCTCTCTCTCTCTCTCTCTCTCTCTCTCTCTCTCTCTATCTGCGTGTATACGGAAGAAAAATTTAGGAATGTAATTCTGGAATTTAAATGTGCGTGCGAAATTGAAATAATCCGAGTAATTTCGTGCAGTCGAGATATATCGTAATCACATCTAACAAGATTTTCATAAAATTTCTCTTATATTTTTTTATAAAGAAAACATGTTTTACTTGCTTCGTATGAAGAATAAGTAAGAATTAATTTTTCGCAATTAATTTAAATTCAAGGAAACTGACGCATAGTGGAACTGGCAAAAAAAAAAGAAGTAAAAAATAGATATTGGTGAAGCCAATGAGTTAATAAAAATATAACAAGTGCAATTGAAATACCGCAGTTATTAAGAAGATGCTAATAATTACCGAGAATTCCGTGTAGCACGAGACTTTCATAAATCTTAGCGAGTCACTCAAGTTCCTCGGAACATTATTTAACTCAATCGTGCGATTTCTAACTGCGAAAACAAAAAGAAGGATATCTGAGAGAACGACGTGGTTGAGTGCGAGTATGCCAATTATAGTTCACCTCTCCGTCTCGATTTTTATCGGAAGTGCCAGTAAGTCCACGGAAACGGGTTCCTCTCACCCAACTCCTGCTCCTCGAGCATTCGAACAAGCTGGAACTTTTAATTTCACGCGTTAATGACAGCCCGCCCGGTTAAAGGATATTCTTTATTACTCCGCAGTCGATTCCCTTCTCTGTCTCCGTTCGTCCTTTTCTTACTGTTCAATGTGGGGAAGGGAGGGGGTGGGACGGAAGGGGGATGCTTCAGAAAGTCTCGGACACGGTCTGCGGGTTTGCTGCAGGAGTGTGGAGGATTGGGAAAGACGACCGATAGAGAAATGGGTGAGGTCGAACGATAAAGCTCGCGCGGCTCGCGAGAAACGAGGAGTTAATCACGACTTTGGAGGAATACTTGCGCGCGATGGTATGCGTTTCTATCCTCGTCGTTATTTCCTTCGTTCCTTCGTTCGTTCGCGTTGCAACGTTAGTTTCTTTTCTATTTTTTACCTTCTTCTCTCTCCCGCCTCCTTCTTCTCATCCCTTTCGCGTTCCTCGTCTTTCCTCGTCTTGTCTACCCTCTTTACTCTCTTACATTTACAACTAACCCCAATCTTTTAGTACATTTTTTGCACTTCGTGTTTTCACGTTGCAATTTTCAATATATCGTACGCGCCGTCACAAACTTTCGCCTTGGACTCTTTCGCGAACATCCCTCCCCTCCCCCCTCTCTCTCTCTCTCTTTTATTCCCTTCACAGATCTTTTCTCGCTCGCGAACTTTTCATTCTTTCGGCGCGGAAATTAGTTCAGAAATTTACGGACATTGTCCGCGCGCGTTTGCGTTGATAGTTTGAGATTCTATCGCTCATATTGATCTCGTGAATTGCGCTTATTTAAAAAGTTCAATAAATGTCTATAAATGTCTCAAAATTGGTTTAAGGAAAATTGAATCTCATTTAACGAAAAGAAATCTCTAAGGTTTTTTTTTTGTTTTTTTTGGAAATGATAAAATTAGTAAAAATAATGTAGTTAAACATTAATCTTTACTAATTTAATCTTAGATTATACATTAATGTCCTAAAATCGCGATCTAAAGAAAAACTAAATCTGATCCAATGAAAAAAAGTCTCTTCGCTTCTATCTTTTCTTGATAGAAATGATAGCCTTAGTATAAAAATAACACAGTTAAACATTAATCTAATTAAATTATCTTACTAATCTAATCTTAGTTTATACAGTTCATACTATTGGATGTATATTTAATGTGGTGAGAATAATTTTAAATTTCTCGATTATAAATTTCTCAACGCTAAGAGCTTCCCTTCTTGGATCATCCAATATTATCAATATCTGAAACTAGAAGCGTTCGTCTCATTATGCGTCGGATACGAAAGCCACAAGTGTCGTATAGTACCTCAATATGTAAGCGGATTGAGGCAATGATACATTAAACCACACAGGAGAAAGCCACACTAGACATTTAGCTTATTACATAATCTATTTACGTAGCAGAAATCTAATTAGGATAAATAACAAAAATCCTTCTTTTATACATACAATACATAAAAAAATTCGAAAGACAAGAAAGATAAGAAGAATTACGTCAAATTATTTATGATCCTATTTAATTAATCTGGAATTCAATTAAGCAGTTTATAATATGTACTCTGAATTTTTTAAGGCATTTCTTAACAGAATTGATTCCATTTTTAAAATATCGATATACATAACATCTGCATAAATAATATTAAAAATACTACGGATGATTCATTTCAAATAGTTTAATTCTTATAAATAGCCTTTTGTGTATTTTTCATTTTTATTAAAACGTTAAATTAGTATAGAGTTTCGTTCTCTCATTCATACAATACAAAAATACATTCAGTGTCGTTGAACGAGACTTAATTATATCCGAATCTTTCTCTATTTTGTTGTCGTTCGACCTAATTTGTCAAGGTATTTGTGCTTACAATAAGTTTGTTCCGCAATCCGTCGTCTACGAGCGTGAAACTCCTCTTTGCAACGACGATATCTGACTTCGATCCTGCTTTCCTACAACAATCTATGACGTAATGAAGCGCATCCGCTCGGCTTCCGAATCTTTTCTTCCCTTCGCGGCGTCCTCGTTCGACTCTCACCCTCTTGTTCCTTCCCTTGTACTTATCTGACTCTTTGGCCAATCACTCCCAGTATCTTCTTACCTTCACTATTTATTCCACCCTCCTTTTTCTCCTATCAACTTCCTAGACTTCTCCCGGACGAAACGAACTGATCTGAACTTCGCGATTCCGCGGGGTTTCATTTACAGTTTTCCAAGTTCCGCGTCTTCCGTAGTACGATTCGTTGGCATTTTACAATTCTCGTCCCGGCTACGTCCGTACGAGTCGTTTGGCAAGTAGTTACCTGTAATTCTTGCAGTTGTCGTTTTCTATTACTTTCTATGCAAGATGTACTAGAAAGTTTATGCTCTAAATGACTTTCATTAAGTTGAAGAATTTCTTAACGAAAATCTAACATAATTGTTTGTCAAACCTTAACTTTGACACGATAACTGATATAACATACATTTATAAAATTTATACTTTGTTAATTTTACTTTATAATTTTATTCGTACTTCTCAATTTTATCATTCTCTAGAATGAGTATTTTTTTATATCATATCTTTCATTTTTCCTTACAATTTTTATTTATCTCAATATTTTACTTAAATTATTGTAATAATTAAAATTCAATTAGATTATATATGGTCACTTTTTTAAATCTTGATGTGATATATAATTCTGATATACGTACATATTTTAAAACTTTTAGAGTGAATCTCATTCTTAAAAATTGAAAAATGAGCCACTCTTTTTCAAAACTATTTTTCAAAACTATTTTTCTTTAGTTAGTGAGTTAGTGAGATTTCACTTCAAAAAATTTAGAGAATAAGATATTTTCTAAAAATCATTTTATGTTTTTATAGAGTACGCAGATATATGTAAGATGTCAATTTAAGCGATTAATACATGATTAATACTTTCAATTTTCGATATTGTCAATCAACCAATTTCTCGGTTATTTGATATCTCAAGAATAGTCATGGAAACGAAAAAGACAAACATGTAAGACTCGTTCTTCATCTATCAGATTCCAAGGATCATGGCATATATCTCGTTAAGTTTATTGAATTCCCGTCGATGATATCTTGAGCATTATATCTTATATCTACCAATTTATCTTCGTCATCATTTGCGGCGTGTAACGAAGAACACGAAACACGATCACGAGATTATAGTCGCGATTGGTTTTCATGACCAGACAAACGGTAGTAGCTGGGCTTTTACATCGATATCGTGCGAGGTGCAGCAAAATCGATCTTCTTTTTTTCCTCCTCCTCTTCCTCCTCCTCCTCCTCCTCCTCCTCCTCCTCCTCCTCCTCTTCCTTCTCCTCCTCCTCTTCCTTCTCTTTCTCTTCCTCCTTCTCTTCTTCGGAAATCACCCACGCCCGAATAAACTCGCCGCGCGTGTTGCACTGCTACGTCGCAAATTTGTTTCACGCTCGCTCGAGTCTCCCCAAAATTAATCCACTAGCCATTACCAGCCGCGCACAGGCGAAACGGTACAAACCGCTTTGTGCGCGAACATGGGCACGCGCGTTACGAGCCATTTTGCCGGCAAAACAGATGGTGTAGCCTCGACCGCTTGGCTTTTTAAGCGTATTGCCGAATATCGCGTCAAACATTTTTTAAACGCACTTTTAAATAACCCCCGAACGATCGATACCATAGACTATATCACTGTTTACTGCTTTTTAATTATCGTTCCGATTCGGTTAGAGCTTTGGTTTCATTTAAATCAATTTTCAATATATTGCATACGTAATGGAAAAAAAATAATAATAACCTATGTCAATTCGAGGCTTGAAAATATGAAAAGGACTCAGATTATTCAAAGGCTTTAGTTGTTCAAAAAACATATACTGGCAATAATATAATGTTATATATACAATTTGTGATATCAATTCTGCAGCAAATATGCAAAAGATATTCTCTGAAAATTTTCGATATAAGTAAATATTATTTAAAAGAAATAAATTTTTAATGTTTTTTTATATCATATGTTTTTTTGTATTAGTCTTTGATATCGCTAATAAAAATGGCTGTCATTTTCATTTGTGTTTTGTATGCTTTGTATTATATAAAATTCTATTAACTACTGAGATCGGGATGTCATCTAACGCATAGAAAAATACATACTGCACGCAAGTAATAATTACTTGTTTTAAATATTTTAAAATATATCTGCAAATCTGTCATAAGTTTATTAAATTTATTTAAAATATGTTCTGAATCCTAATGAGTTTAATATAATACTTTATTCAAGATTATTAAGAAAAGATTATAAAACAAGTTTAATTTGCTTGTTATATAAAGTCGTTTCTTCAATTTTACAATATTTTTTAAAAGAAAATAAATTCTTGTTTCGAGTACATAATAATGAGTTTCTTTAAAACTTGTAATAAGTATATTTAGAAATTATTCTTTGTTAAAGATAACCGTTGTTATTTAAAAGGAAGAAAGTAAATTGAATAATCACTTTTCTGAACAATAAAATGATATTTTTCTGTGTATGATATATGAGTCGTATATCTTGTCTCCGTAAACTTATACGAGCGAAGATTATCGAAACGCGAGGGAAAGAAGGATTACGAGGCAATTGGATATCCGCCAATGAAATTTACGAACATGACCGTTCGATATTTCGACAGATGAGTATTCATGTGTTATACATGTCGCATTCCGAACGATAAATCATTGGCAGATGGGACCTTCGGTGGGAAACTGGAAACTGTATATGTAACGTACGCAAACTGTAGGTGCCATTTACTACAGAATCGAAAAAAAGCAAAGCCGCACGAAGAGAGAGCCAAGGATAACCTGTCGCGATTACGTGCAGCTCCTTGCAGCCGCGATCGTAGTAAGTAATAATCGTCAGCATCCGCTGCTGCGTCGAGTTCACTTAGCTAATGCCCTTGATGTTTGATGCCGCCATGATCCTTGGAACATGAAAGATGAAGAACACGTCTCACCGCAACCGCATATGTCTCTTTTTCCGTATCCATAACCATTCTTGAAGTATCAAGCAACCGAAAAATTATTGGATTGACAATATCAAAGATAAAGTACTGATAAAATGAAGAATTTTAATCGTTTACTCGCTTAAAATAGATACATCTTTTTATATACTTTTTATATACTTGCATATACTTGCGCATTCTCTATACAAGAATAATATAAAATGATATAAAACGATAATAATTGATAAGAGAATTTTTTATAATTGTTTGTGTTTTTAATTTAATAAAATTTATATATATATATATATATACATTTGTACTTTTTTCTTCTTTTTAAGTCTAATTTCTATTTTTATATACTTTTTTTTTATTCGCTGTATTGTCATTCATAAAAGCATGTGTAAATTGATAAATGTGTATGTACATGTGTGATATGTAAATCTATGTTAGCAGTGTGATGAGTTCAGGTCCGTGAATCTGTTAAATTCAAATGACTATGTCAATTAGTCTTCCCTATGGGAAGTATGAAGAAATTCTTGAGTTTAAACTAAAGAATATTAATTTTTCGATATTTGTCAATACGAGAGAATATTACTGCACTGTCAAGATGTACAACGCTATTAGTTTTAAGAAAAATTAAATATAATGATTTATTGACATGAGAGAAAAGAGTCTGCGTCTGAGAGTAAATGAGTCTGCATAATATTCAAGTACATACAGGGTGATTTTAACATATTTCGTCCATCATGAGCATGTAGAGTGAACCGAACTGAGTCGAAAAGTTCTCTACCATTTTGCAATTTTCGCAATAGTTAATAAGATATTAATTACTAAAAAGTGCCAAATATTGGTCTTGAATAATTTGAATTTTTTATTCAAATATTATCAACTTTATAGAAAAGTAAGAGACAAAAATCATTTATTTTCTTCTCATAAAATTCTGAGAATTTTTTCAGAATTTTTTCAGAGTTTTTTAATACCGTATTTTCTCATGATGGTAAAAATAAGAAAATGCAGTACTAAAAAGTTAATAAAAAATTCTGAAAAATTTTTTAGAGTTCTAAGAGTGACGAAATATGTTAAAATTATTCTGAATATTAGTCGTATATATAATTTGTATAAGTAAGATAAATATTTTTTCATGGAAAGTTTTAACTCTGAAAAATTATTTATTTATAGAAAGTAATGTTTTCAGAAAACTACAATTAAACTAACTAAGTAAAATGAAATACATCTTCTTTTCTTTTTGAATGATTCTTAGATGTGTTGATAATTTACGATATCCTTAAACGAACTTAATAACATCCGTGCTCATAAAACTGGGCAATCATATCTATTTCTCTTAAGAATAGAATGACTGTGATTGGCTAGTTTCATAACATATGGACGTTATTAAACCCAATTAAGGATATCAAATAAACATAGACAATAAAGTCAGTGATCATTTGCAAGTTATTGTTTAAGATATTTTTATGTCCCTGATAAATTCCTAGTTATTTTAAAACCACTTTATATATGCAAGAGTCGCGTTTAAGTTTAAACGACGACGACGTCGAGATCTAAGTAAATTAATAAGAGCCTGCTGGGAGCACGCATGACGTAAATCTAACACTACCGCACCAGCTCGGTTCTTGACAGCTTAGTCTAGGTTTCGTATAAGGGAGAATGTAAGAGAGAGACACCTCTCATTTTCCACTTTTACACGAACTGTGGCGGCATGATCACTGTAATATGGCTGTTTCGCACGAGAGAATTATGTACCCGTGTAAGAATATGTCTCGACGTACGTACGTTGTATCGTCGTCGCGCGTTACGCACGCTGATTGCAGATCGAGAGACGAGATTTCACGCGATATGACTCCTCGGCTCGCCGCTGGCGTGAGCACCTAAGTACCATGAAACGCGCGCGCGGAGCGGAGCAGAGCGCATCGCACGCCGGTCGCGCGCACCGACGCCTTGGCCGACGCGTCTGGCGAAGCGTATGCTCCAAGGACCAAACGAGGCGTATCGCGGAAAAAATTGCCGCCACGATAAAGGCAGAGTCAGGGCTGCTTGCCCTCCTCCTCTCTCTGACGTTATGTTTAGTAATTTCACGGTGAGACAGATCACGACGCTCTTCCGCGAACTGTAATAACCAGGCGACAAATAAATAAGTGCTACACTATCACTGATTCATTAAATCGGCCGTTATTGAGCAAGTCTGAGAAGTATAAAAATGGAAACCCAAATATCACGCCTCGTTGATTCAAAGACTTGTAGCATGTTACTGATGTTATATGATACTGATTTATAAGATAGATAAGTCAATAAATAATTTTTTTCCTTCAAAAATCAAGATAATATATATTAAGGTTATTTATAGTGATCATCTACATATCACTCACTCATAGATTGATACATGTGATGTTTTCTAATTAGATGGACGATGTA
>Ga0157363_1003806_pt1 | contig 13752 bp, 12 predicted proteins | sample AttsexASBM1_FD_111477 | JGI IMG/M metagenome (GOLD analysis project Ga0157363, IMG submission 111477) | Fungus gardens microbial communities from leaf cutter ant in Ribeirão Preto, State of São Paulo, Brazil - Atta sexdens ASBM1 | ecosystem: Host-associated > Fungi > Mycelium > Unclassified ...
CCGGTCTTATGAAGAAGTAAAAAATTGGATCGATTCGTGGATAGCCTCAAAAGATGACCAGTTTTTTCGACGCGGGATTCGTACGCTACCCGAAAGATGGGAGAAAGTAGTGGCCAGCGATGGCCACTTTGAATCATAAATGTATAACCAGTTTTTTACAATAAAGCCTCGAATTTCGGAAAAAACGGCGGAAGCAAAGTTGTACACCTAATAAATTCTATGAATTTTCAAATTTTTCTGGTCTTTCGTTTGTATAACTACTTTTAAACCACGAATATTTAAATAAATTGTGATATTGCGGAAATGACAACTGATTATGTATCAGAAATTGTAATTTTATTATATTATTTCTTTCATGTAAATTTATATTACTTTCCAATGATAAAACAATGATAAATCTGAAAATCTTTTAGCAAAATTTTTCCAAATTCTAAATCCATAAACATCTAATGGTTGTATTTTCCCTCTAATGCCTTTAAATTAATAACTATTTTATGACTGTTATGAAATTCTTAAATAAAATATAAAATATATTTCACAGAAATAAGACTTATAATTTTATTATTCTGTTTATGCAAATTTATATTTACTTTTTAATAGTAAAATATAATATAATATAATAATCTGAAAATGTATTGTAGAAGGAAATTTATTTAATTATCTGAAGTCATTTTATCAGATTTCGATGCTTTTACAATAACATTTATTGGTGTAAATAGGATTTCTTGTACTCTTGGTCCAAATATACCATTAGTTTCTTTCAATATAATAAATAAAGATGAACAATTTCCATTACACGATATTATTGGTTGTATGGCGTATGAGTATGTTGTTGATGATATAGATTGCGACACACTCTACTTTCTTTATTTCTTGATTAGACAATAATCTTCCAGAATGAATTTTCAATTGAAAACCACTTTGATCAGAATTAAAAACATTTTCAAATCCGAACTGTTCGATAAGTGGTTTCACTGTTTTCAGAAAATCATTAGCTGTATATTGCAACGGAATCTTCTATTGTTCTTCTAGTTACAAATTTCGTAATTTTTCTCGAAATAATTCGGTGGGACTTTTTGAACGTTGATATCCAATTGTGAGGTGCTTTAAATATAGCATTTAAATTTCCTATTTCTTCTTGAGCTTGTAAAACCTTTGTAAATCGATATTATGAACTGTGAATCCTGATTCAACAGTTGCAGTAAATTTATCGTATAAATTTGGAAAGGAAAGATAATTTTTCTGTATAATTTCCACCTGAATGTTGTTCTTCCCATCGTCTTAATTAACATTCAGATGAAACTCTTCTAAATTTATTTTGCACTGATTTTAGCGGACGATTCCTTTTATTTTTATTTTTTTCATTAATGTCCCATTTCTGCTCAACAGCTCGTCTTTTATAAGAATTATTAAAGTCTGCGTCATCATTTAAACATTGAGAATGAGAATTTAAATTATCTTCCCATACTTCTTCATCACCTTCAATTATTTCAGAATTATATAGTTTATAAGATTTTTGATAATCGAGATAGATTTCTTTTATTAATCAATCCATTATAGTGAAAAATGCTATCCAGCAATAATTTTTGTATATTTTCTTTTTTTTCTTTGTATAATTCTGTTTCTGCTTCAGTTATTGGTGTTTCTATTAGAAATATTGAACTTATAAATGTTAATAAAAGTCTAACAATATTAAGCGAATTGATAATCATTTCCAAAAAGATTAAACTTGGCTTTGAATTGTAATATAAAAACAATTTAACAAATTGTAGATATGATTATAACAAAATTACTGCACTGACTGAATATAAAACTGCTATGTGAATATTCTTATATTGTCCATTTGTTATATTTATCTTGAATGTATACATAAACTTATAGCATAAATTACTACTCAGCTATTATCTAATCACTTATTATCAATGGATACATGCAGCAGTAAAGAGCGCTCCGAAATTATCCACTGATTGACATACTTTCCGCATCATTTCCTCAACATGTCCAGGAGCGGCGCCCATTGAACGGAAATTTTTTTTCATAAACTTCGGTTCGACAATATCCTCGTTCAGTCAACACACAACTAGGCATTACACACAACTAGGCATATTACAACTGTGTCAAGACTAAGCAGCATTTCAACAAATTTCAGCCGATCCACACCTTCTCCAAGTAGCCTCTCTATGAATTGCACTCTTTCTACTCCATGTCCACATTCGAACGCAAGATCTTCGCCATTGTCTAATCCAATTGTTGGTTCATTTATAGAATTAGATATCGATGTCAATAATAGTAATTTTAATTATATGTTAGAAAATAAATATTTAAACGATAGGCCGAGTTCAGCAGAAATGTCAGATTCAGTTTCCGAGCGTTGTAATTCCATTAAAAAGTGATCAAAAAAGATTCAAAGGAGGTTTACAATATGAGAAAAAAATTGATTGCAGTTGAGGAAGAACAAATCAAAGAGATGGAACAGTTAACAAAAAGAAAACAATTCGATTCAAAGAGAAAGAAACGAACTTTTAAAACAATTTCTTACAAAAATGTAACTATGTAATGTTAATATGGTATATATATATATATATATATATATATATATATATATCTTAAAAATATATATATTTATAAAATCTAAATACACACACGTAAAAAACTACACAACACGTGTAAAAAACTACATAAATTTTATTTAAGATATCTTTTTATATTTTATTGTTCCAATGACAATTATTTATGTATACGAGCATGGATAGCGTATATACAGAAGCGTTAATAATTACTTCTCAAAAATGATATGTCGTAATGTAACTTTATTACACATGGCTTTATTATACATGAATTTGTAAATATAATCCTTACTTTTGGTAAAAAAAAGTTGAAAATTTAAGAAAATTATAAGTGATAGGAATATTTTGTTAAACAAACAAATAAAAAAATTTTTTTTTCTTTATAACTTTAAAGTACTTTTGAAACCGTACAACTTTTGTTTGAAAAATTTTTTTCTACCTTTTATATTTCCGATGATATTCTCGAAAGAAAAATATCGTTTTTTCTTCAAACGGGTGTTTCATTCCTTAAATATGAGTTAGCGCACGTATAAAAAAATACGTGTCTCTTAGATTTTTATGTTTTACAACATATTTCGTGGAGAATTAATGTCCGGTTCCGAACAGTTGTAAAAACTTCCCTTGTCAAATAAAATAATTTTTCTAAATGTATCATAAAGACTTTTCAATTTTAATTTTAGTTCTTTCGAACTAAATTTTTTCCTGTAATGAAGATTTTATTTACCAAGACTAGTTTTTAATCAGTCTTCTTAGAAAAAAACTTATTATTTTATTTTTACTATTTAAAATTTGTACAATTTCCTCCCACAATTGTTTTTTAATTTTTCCATTTCGTTCTTTTAATGGTATAGTTCCACTATAGTCTACCATATTTCAACTTCTTCGTCATCAAAATTATATTTTGATGTGGATTTGATGTTTGGTGTTCTTTTGTACGATATAATTTTGTTTGATGTAACTGCTGAAATAATTATTTTTATATAAAAATACTTGAGAGAGAATAACTAAAACAAATAAAGTGGCTACATAGTAATAAAAAAAATAAAAACAAATCAAAATTCCAGATCGAACCAAGATTTCAAACACAGATTTAAGGATTACTTCAAGAATAAACAGAACATAAAAATACATCATTTATTACTTATTATTCACAATTATTAAGTTATTTTTTCCTGATAAAGTAAATAGAAATATTTACAAAATTTACAACATTAATACATTATTGATTAGTAATTAATAAATATAAAATATTACAATTTTTGTTTGCTTAGATTCCTTTAGGTATAATTTACCTTGGAATGGTTTCACTTTTTTTCCCTGATTATTAATTATATTACATTGAATAATTGTACTGCCATCATCTATAATATATAGAGAAAATCCCTCTATTATGAAATAGGCGCTTAATGAAATAGCGGCGTTTCTACTAATAAATGCTATCTATTGGTTCTACAATGAATTTATTACTCTTGATTGAAAACCATTTAGTAGAAAATTCATTATTAGATCATGGCTGTAGTCATTGTAAAACAAGATTTTAAAATTTGGATTTCTTCAAGTTTCATTAAGATGAACATTTAAACCTTGTTTATTATTTAATAAAAATAAATATTTGGCAATAAATTCTTCATATAGTAGATAGAATAAGGTTGTACAAATAGAAAAATACAGGATATGTTGAATTGTTTAATTACAGAAGTTAGCTTTGATGATCGTAAAACCATAAAGCGTAATATAAGATAGAATATTATATTATGTAACATAAGAGCATAAGTTATTCCTAATATAACTCATGCTCTTATGTTATAGTGAAAAATCGTTGCCAAAGTATAAATGTTATTGTATAATAATAAAAAAGACAATCGGAATGAACATCGAGTTTATATCTGCGATGCTAGATTTCAACTACCTGAAAACGAATTCTGGGTATAATTTATCGCATGCTCTTTTTTGAGCACGCTGACTGTGTTTGTTTGTATTTTAGAAACATTAAATAAAATTTTTTAATTGCAATACCGATATATTTTGCGTTTTACTATCGATTTCTCAGGGCATTTCATATTAGGAGTCACAATTTTGTGACTTTACGATTTGCTCACTTTTTACATTTCTTTAATTTTCATTTCTTCTTAATTAAAAAAAAAATGGAATTTAAATTAAATTTTATATAACGTTATCTTATTAAATTTCCTCCAAAATGACCTATTATTTTTTTAAACTATACCTATAGCATTTACCCAACTTCTAGCATTTACTCAAAATGAACTCAGTATCTCATAATAGGAGTCTTTCCTCTATTGATATTATATTAAAATATATAAATAAGTTTCTTAAAATAGAATAAGAAGTCAATTTACCTAATACTCGATAAAAATATAAAGTATTTTCATCAACAAAATAGTTGTAATTTTTCAAGAATGACTTTTTAAATTTTCGATTTTACATATCTCTTCGCACATTCCGCAAGTGTGTACAATTCTATATTCCTTGAAAAAACATATAAAGTTGTAAAAAATATCATTTAATAAAGAACTTTTTAATATCATACATTTTAATATCATTTATTAGAAAATATATCCTATAAGTTAGATTTTAAAATATCTTTAAAATATCTTTTAACTATAAACTAATAATGAAAATATTGTTTTACTTACATTTTTCATGTTTATCTCATTAAAAAATGTTTATATTGCACGATGCTATATTGTCGATTAACGTTAGAAGTTGGAAAAATCCAATTTCTTTCTTTTGAAGCGTCAAAGTCATGTTACCAGAGAGTGCAACCCATGCAACGGAATAGCGGAACGCGGAACGAGAGCAGAACCAATTATGAGTGTTCCGCAATTTTCGTTACACGGTATCCCTTCATTTCCATGAAACGCAATCACGAGGAGATTCCGCGTAAGCGGAATCAACAGCAAGCTCATAAACGACGTTTTAATATTATATTTCTCATTCATTTTTTATTATCTAAGTACAGAATTAAATGCATTTCTCATTGAAAATAATAATTAAAGATGTTAAAATTTATGAAATTAGTTTTAATGTGATTGTAACTTTTATGAGATAACGATTTATGATTGGTTGTGCAGTCTGCAATGCGCTCATTGGGGGTGCATATTTCAACGTATTAAAACGACGCAGTATTATGTGCGTATGCTCGCATCGCAGTGTTTCATGGCTATGACAGATTTTCTAACCTAAATAATTGTAAACTTTAAAGATTAAATCTCACTTCGCGGGATTAGGCACAATATTTAACTGTCAGATTCTTTCGTTTTATGCAAAAACGCGTCGAATGAGCATAATTTCATTGAAATTGAAAATGAAGAGCGTCTTCTGGATAATTACCTAATAATTTATCTCTGTACTCATTACGTTATTAGGTCTGAGCACAAAAATTGTCGTAGCACTTAGTCTTAAATTGTAGACATAATAACGCACAAGCTTTGGCGTGTCTCTCCAAGAAACGGCAATAAATCGTACGTCATACGCCAAAACTTGTGCGTTACTTACATCTACAACTTAAATCTAGTAAAAGTAAGTGTTACGAAATATTAGCCCATTGTCTTTTTGTGCTCAGACCCTTATTCCGCCAGTTTTGTTACGTTGAAATGTGAATCTCCAATACTTATGTAGCGTAATGAGCGCATCACAGACTTTGTGCAACCAATCATAAATCGTTATTTCATAAAATTATCACATTAAGACTAATTACATTAAGACTAATTTCATAAATTTTAACATTTTTAATCATTATTTTCAATGAGAAATGCATTTAATTCTATACTTAGATACATGATAATAAAAAATGAATGACAAATACAATATTTAAACATCATTTATGGACTTATTGATTCCGCTTACACTCATTGTGTTCCATGGAAATGAAGGGATTTGAAACCGCGTAACGAAAACTGTAGCTCGTGATTGATTCTGCTTTCATTCCGCTATTTTGCCCGCATGGGTTTGCACCCTGCGGCCGGATTCACATTTTGACGGAAAAACAGAAAAGCGGAAGCCAATCGCAGTTCGCAGTAATAGTAGTAGGCGGTACATTTCGCTTGTCTGCTTCTGTCTTTCCGCGAGTTCTGATTGGCTTCCGCTTTCCTGTGAATCCGGCCTGAGAATACGGTCCCAGTGGTGCGAAATTGGCGCAATGCGGAATTGGAAAAACGTTTATTATTGGTTGTGACTTCATTCCGCCGATTCTGTTCTGCTAAAATGTGTTTTCCTATGTCCCATGGAGCGGAATTTCTGGAATGCGCAATTAGCGCTGACCAAGATTCACGAAAGCCTTCCTGTAGATTACTTTTATTAGATCCACCGGAATTTGTCATTGGCTTGATTGTGCATCTGCAAGTTCTGTTCCATAGGACATAAGAAACTAAACTCCTGCAGATCGGATCACACATACAGCTGGTCACAGAAAGAGACAACACTCGAAAACACATTGATTAATAGTATTTTCGGCCGAGTTTGCACTAATCTGGGTTGAAGTAATGATGTTTCATGCTGTCCTATTGGTAGAACCAATTTGATTTGTAACGTCAACCAATAGCGAAGCATTTTCTAACCCAAGTTGCAAACCCGGTCGGACCGAAAAACGCTATAAGTATATTTTTATCTCACAATTTTCGATGATCGGGGTATTCTTAACATTTACTATCCGCTTGAAAATTTATTTCTAGATATTAAAATGGTAAGAATAAGTGTCTCTTGTTTATTGAGTATCTATCAATCTTTTTTTCTTTTTTGATAGTTATTTAGAATAACTCCTCACCTCCGATTTTAATGCAATTAGTCTCATTCGATGCGTTTTCACTCGAAAGAATCTGGCAGAAAAACGCGGCGATCGGTATCGTTAATCGAGTTATTTAATGTTAAAGAGAGACTTTAGAGGTTAAGATATCTGTCATCTTAACTCAATATATGCTATGTATACGTTCTGTGCATTAATTACACAAATTCACTACTTTAAAAACACAAATTCTCTGCTTCACAAACACAAATTTATAAATATAAGTTCATTGCTTTAAAAATACAAATTCTCTTCATAAACAAATTTACTGCTTTAAAAAACACAAATTCAATTTGCTAATGCAAAGAATTTGTATGTTTAAAGCAGTGAATTTTTGTTTTTAAAACTAGTGAATTTGTGTTTTTAAAGCAGTGAATGTATTTTTGTAGCAGTGAATTTGTGTAATTAAAGCAGAACGTATACATAGCGCTATATTGAATTAGAATGATATCTTAATCTCTAAAATCTTCAACTTAATAACTTAACACTTAATAACTCAATTCACGGTCGATCGCCGCGTTTTTCTTCTAGATTCTTTCGTTTTGAAAACGAGTGTCAATGATTCTAATTTCATTAAAATTGGAGATGAGGTAGCTGAATAATTACTTCTTTAAATTAAATTTATTAAACATGGCTTAAATTATACGATATATAAATAAAAGAACAAAAAAACCACACGCGAAATGTCATTAGCAAAAATTATATATTTAAAATTCAATCAAAAATTAATAATAAACATAAACGTTTCGGCCAAGATGTGGCTATCTTCAGTATGTAAAATAATGAGGTCAATACAGATTTGAGTGAACTTGTTACAATTAATTACAAAAATGAACGCAGATCATACAATGACACATTTTTTAGCAAGAGTTGAGCTAATGTCAATCGATTAATCGTTGTGTATTTGGTTTAGTAACGATTCCCATGTATCACGAAATTTCCAAGTTCTATAATATTAGACAAAGTTGTGCGAGGTGTAATGACGAGAGACAACATTTTTGTTTGAAACAATTTTAACGTCAACAAAACTGAAAACAATTATCTCTTTTTTTTAGTATGCTTTAACTCATAAAACAGAAAATGCCCATGAGGATAGTATATGGACTTGCGGATGGGGTTGTCCAAAAAGGAAGAAAGAACATCTGGATAATGAAGATTCACGGTAATTAAACAGTTAAGTTACAATAAATAAAAAAATTATTTTAATGACAAGGTTATACTTGACAGTGATTCTGTACAGTCTAATGAAAACAAGACAGTAGAATATCTTGTAACAGCTTCTGTGGATGATTCTGTGAAAGTATGGGAACTGAAGGAGGGTGCTTTGAAGTTAAAACATAAGTTAACTGGATATTCCTTAGGAGTTGTATCCATAGCTATTAGCTCAGATGGATCAAGTAAACAAATAAAGAAATATTAGCTTAAAATGTATTAAATAGCTTAGAATTATGTTTTATCATTAATTTATAGAATGTGCCTCAAGTTCACTTGATTCGAGTCTGAAATTATGGGACTTATATTCTGGTGATAAGTTATTGAACATTGAAGTTGGTCCAGTAGACATTTGGACTTTAGTTTTTTCTCCAGATGATAAATTCATTGTATCTGGCAGTCACGCTGGTAAGATACATCTATATGGAACTGATAATGGTAAACAAGAACAGACTTTAGATACAAGAGGTGGAAAATTTACATTAAGTGTGGCCTATGTAAGTACATTGCATAAAAATCTGTGGGTGCATTCAAGTTAACAAAGCGGCTAGCCTGCAAATGAACATATTATAATTGTTATTTATAGATCCAACTAATCATGTACAATCACTCAGTAAGCATGTTAGTCGCTTTGCCATCTTGAATTCACTCTATGATACATGTAACTGTATATAAGAGATTGCTTTTCACAGAGTCCTGATGGTAAATATATTGCAAGCGGCGCAATAGATGGCATTATTAATATCTTCGATGTTGCCTATGGAAAAGTTTTACGTACCCTGGAAGGTAGAACCAAATATATTATAACAGTGACATAAAATATTCTATTTTTAAGTTTTATATTATTTAGGTCATGCGATGCCTATCAGATCTTTATGTTTCTCACCCGACTCTCAGTTGCTTCTTACAGCATCTGACGATGGACATATGAAACTATATGATGTGTGAGTAAATTTTATATAAAGTTTATAAATATACAGGATTAATAACATTATTTCATAAAAATAACATGTTATTATTACCATTATTTTTTTGTAAAAAGTAACGGTAATTGTAACATAGTAACTTCTTATTAATTTTATTTTGTATTAATTTTATAAAGTAATGATTTGTTACTTCTTTTGTAATATTAAAGTAAGATATTAAATTTAAAATTACATTTTGTAATAATCAATATTAATCGTCACAATCAATATTAAAACTTAAAATTCTGAGCTGATCTCTATATAGTAAGCTTTTCATTATATTAAATTTATATCTAATAAATCTTATATAATTTTTTAATGAAATTGAATGCCTTTCAGAACCAGCATAAGTTAACGTATAAATATTTTTTATTAAAGTAGACATTATATATTTATAATAATTGAATTGTTAGTACTTGTTAGTATTTGTCAGTTATCAGCGTTTTCATTAAAATGGACAGTTTGAGTTGCAACAAAAAGTTTTTTATTTCGATCAATACTTTGATGGATGTACATCAATTGTCCACTATAATTGGCTAATTTAAAATAATATAATCACAAGCAGTGAAAAATTACTAGGAACAGGCCGATGCGAGTAGTATGTGGAATTGAATTGTGTGCAAGTGCGCTCCTCTCTTTGATTAATTTGGAGTTCAATGAATATTAAGTTAATAAAATTGTGGACTTAATAATCATTCTTGACCAGCTTATTCCAACATATTAACATTTTAACACAACAATTCATTTTACACAAATGTATCTGACTAGTTTAATAATTTTGTCATTTTATCCATGAATAATATTTTTTAAATAGAATAAGATAAAAAAATAAGATAAAAGATATTCTTGTTTATTGAAGAGGATATAAAACAGGATTTAAACATGCATTTGTGTATTTTAATAAAGAGAATATTTATACATTAACTTGTGTTGGCTCTAAAAAACATTTTATTTCATAGATTTATTCATTAAAGCATGAATTGAATTATTTCTTTATATTTTTATTTTTTATATCTTTAGGAAATTAAATTGTAAATTTACGAACATACATTTCATAAAAATTTTTATTAAGCATTGTTTTTAAATTATCTATGTCGTTATTAAGAGTGGCATTCCAATATTATAATATTATAAATACTAAAAATTTATAGTCCATGTTACATATATATGTGCACTATAAATTTTTAATATTGACAATGATTATCAGAATACCTAAGGTGTAAAATGCAAAGTGCAAAATATTTTTTAATATTTAAATTTGTATTATAAAATATGTCTAGCCAAAAATTAAAAATAATACGATCTATTGAATAGTTATAAAGTAATAAAGGATTATATTGTATAATAAGAGAGTAGAGTAAAAAATAACGGGTGAATTCGTTTCTGTGAAAATACAATAATCGTTTATACATTATCGAAAATACATTATCGTTAAAGAAAAAAGTAACGATCGTTATTACTTTTTTCTGTAACGATGACCGAAAAAAAAGTAACGAAAATGATAACGGTGATACAAGTTACTTCCCAACTCTATAAATATGTATAGATTTTTTGATGCTGTAATTTGACAAATTAGATTGATAAAAGAGCATAAAAGACAACGCAAAGATAATACAATTATATATTAATTCAATTTGACCTTCAAACAATGATTCAAGGTCACCAAAGTCCCCTTCATGATCCCTACAACTTTTATTTGGGGTCATTTTCCTTGAAAGTGCACTTTTGGAGATCATAGGAGGATCCCATTCTTTTCGAATATCCTATATATTGATAAATATTTCGATCATATATTTGATCATCTTCATGTATCACAATTAAAAAATAGATAGTAAACATTACTTACAATATATTACGTTGTTAACTAATCGTCTACAAATTATTTAATATTAATATAATGTCCGTCATGCAAGAATTCTTTGTTCTCTTTATTTTTTTTTTAAATTACTGCATCATTGAATGCGAAAATTTATTGTTAAATTTTTGAAATCCACCCTGGCATCTCAGATCATCACAAAAGTCCCAAATTTTATACAAATTACATAATTCACAATCTGAATTATGTATTGATCATTCATTAAATATGACAAAAAAATCAAAAAGTACATTAAAATTATAAATAAGAAATTATGAATTATAAATAAGAAAGGAAAGAGACTATTACCTTTCTGCTCAACCCCCTTCTGTAGAACTGATGTTTGTTTTAATTTTTATTATTGTTTGAAAGTTCTTTCCAAGGAATAATGATTAATTTATTTATCCATGATTAATTTATTCCCAATTATCTGTGGATTAAGTTTATGTCTTTCGAATAACTTGTTTCACAGAGGAATTTCATTTTCCTTCATAGACAAATTCTTATTAAAAATTATGTATCATACATACAAGATGGCAATTAAGGGAAATTAAACCCAAATTTGTTGAACAGACTATTACTTTAGTAAAGAACTATCCAGCATCTTCATAAATATTCTAGCTTTTTTACTAAACAGAAATCGATAAGCTTTATATTCTTTTTTTATTTAGCAAAGATGCAAATCTAGCAGGAACGATGTCGGGCCATGCTTCTTGGGTACTTGGTGTGGCTTTCTCACCAGATGGACAGCAATTTGCATCAAGTAGTTCCGATCATACAGTCAAGATCTGGGAATTAGCACAAAGACAATGTTTGCATACATTTCGTGAACATAAGGATCAAGTATGTCTCTTAAACATGAAATAATTGTTTTTTTATTTAATCAAACAAAAGTTTAATTTATAATTTTAATAAATTAATTTTTATAATAGGTCTGGTCAGTTAAGTATAATCCACAGCGAAATAATATAATTGCGTCAGTATCTGAGGATAAATCTATTAATTTATACGAATGTCCTTTATATGAGAAATAATTGCATTAAGGATCAATAAATATTTTTTGTCTATACTGTTTATTCTGTTTATTGGTTGCAAACAACTGATGATGACATTTCTTTCAAGTTTATGAAAGACCGAAGGATATTTTTTAGCTATAAATTTTATTGTACTTGCAGTACAATAAAATTTATAGCTAAAAAAGTAATGTACAAACTATAAAGATCTGTGACGAATTTAAAATGTGATATGTAAAAAAATTATTTTTAAAAAAAGTGAAAATGATGTTATAAAAAAGAAATTACAAGAAATTGTCATTAGCCAAGGTGTACAGATCAAATATTTTTTAATGAATAACATAAAGGTACCCTGACATGGTTCCAAGTTGGCGAAGTTAAATTTAATTAACTCGAACTGGAACAGGGTAAAATGTTTACAGAGAAGACTTTTCAATTAAATATGTATAATAAATTCTAGCTCATGTACCAAAAGATCTCCTTCCGATAAGAGTTTGGTAATGATCTGCTTCCCAAAAAGGAAAATTGATTACGATATAAATGATGAGAGATGAAATTAAAAACAAAATTAAAAATGAAAGCTCATTTGAGCAGTTGTGCTCATCTGTATTGAAATCTTTGATGAAAGAATGAAATATTAAATAATAATAATTAAACATATAGTATTTTAATCTTAAATCTATGTCTTATTGTTCTGTACATCACTTTAATAATACATTTACTTCCGAAAGAGATCGATTTTGATAGACTGATAAGCGAAACTAGTATCCATTTACGACGAAGATATATTGGCTGAAGATAAATTGGAAATTTAAATATATACTCGTAAAATTTTTTGCTCAGTATTGTAATGTCATTTTTAGTAAACTATTTAGATCGTTTCACGTTTATGGTTGATATAAATGATATTTTTTTATTACGATTAATTTTTGATCGAAGCTAATTTCGCTTATTCTAGGTCTTTCGTTTTATTTATTAGTCTTGATAAAGTAATTATATCTTTTATCTCCATTTGTAAGAGATGGTACGAATCAGTTAATATGAAAGAAATAAAATATAGATTACACCTTATACTTTCTCTACGATTTTTCAATTTCAAATACAAAGATGTATCACTAGTAATGTATCACCAGTGTATGGTGCTATACATCATACATAATTTTAAACACGTTACTAAAACTTTCTATATCCTTCACTTACGTTATGTTAGATATATATATATATATATATATATATATATATATATATATATATATATATATATATATTATATTTATTACTTATTATTTTATATATAAATAGAGAACTAAAAAAATATATATACATATATATATATAAA
>Ga0157363_1003807_pt1 | contig 13752 bp, 14 predicted proteins | sample AttsexASBM1_FD_111477 | JGI IMG/M metagenome (GOLD analysis project Ga0157363, IMG submission 111477) | Fungus gardens microbial communities from leaf cutter ant in Ribeirão Preto, State of São Paulo, Brazil - Atta sexdens ASBM1 | ecosystem: Host-associated > Fungi > Mycelium > Unclassified ...
ATATATATATATATATATATATCTCATTTTTAGTGCAAAAATTTTTGGAGATTTCAAGCAACGCGAACAGATCTATATAATTTGCATGGAATGGATTCTTTAGATTTTCGGTCTTATTTCTGAACACACCTAAAACGAACCGATGTGAACGTTGCTACATACGGGTTTCGCATGAAATTACAATTGCACAGCCGCATAAACGTATGCTTAAAGAAAATTATGCAATCGTGTTTGACGTGCAATTTAATAATAAAAATGCAATTAGATAATTTTTTTATGCATCCGTTTATACGGATTGCAAGTTTATCTGAATATATGCCCTTAAAATCGTATCCAATCACTTTTTAGTCTACCTATTATCTGTAGCAGCTGATTGGCTGCTGTACGAATTCTTCAATACAACTTTAAATTTCGATCAATCGATGAATCGTAATTCTTCCCGAACGTTCTGAGTTGCGGTTATCTTCATTCATTTCCAAGAGTTTCTTGATTCCTTCAGAAATTTGGGAAGTCAACTTCCACGATATCAAAGTATCCTGATAAATAAAAGAAATGTCGATACAGAACTTCTTCAAGCGTTATCTGCCAGTAGTTAAGGCCGACGAAGAAGAGGAAGAGGAACTAGTGGATCCACAAACAGTCCTTCGGGTAAATGACAATAGTTATATAATGTTTTGTCTTTTGGACGTGCAAATATTTCGCCGATTTTTCGAAATACAGCATTTGATTAAGTTTAAGCCACGATTATCGTGTTGCGTTTTGTGATTTCACAATTTGAAAAAAATTTTAACTGAAAGAAAAAGGTTTTCAAATGCCGATATTCTGTTTGCTTTTTTAACATCAACATAATTTAATAAAACCGGAATAAAATACGAGTTTTAATAAAATTTCTTCTATACGAATATATTTATGTATACGGATATAATTTTTTTAACGAAGTAAAACAATTGAATTGACTTGTAATTCGGTTTAAATTCAAATTGTTTATATTATTTATATCAATTATTTATATCAATTATTAATAAAAGAATTGACATTAAAAGCATGTTTATGACAAAATTTTATCACGCTCTAACATCTTGTACCATTTTAATTTATATTTGATTTTTCCTTATGCAGGAGGAATGCAGTCAACTACCGAAATGCGTCAGTTTCAAAGAGAAGTTGGATACGTGCAACAATCGTGTTAATTCAAGATCTCATACAGAGGAAACATGTGTAGAGGAGATTTTGGATTATGTCCAATGTGTAGATCATTGTGCCGCGAAGACTCTGTTTAGTAAACTCAAATAATTGCACAGTATTTCCATAAAGAACTAAACTATTGTTTGCAATGTTGTTTGCAATGTTAAAGCTAAAAATTTCTCTCAAACATGTACATATATAATCAAATACTAACAATAAAAGACTAAATTATTATAGATAGAAATATCTCTTCGTGGTCTCTTCATCTGTATTTCAACTCTACGAAATAGTTTTTAATAAATTTGAACAATGTGTATACAATAGATATACATAAAATATGAATGACATAATTATACACAGACTTTCAGTTCAGTTCGTTCTGTTCTTTGTTATATAAAAAAATGTTGGAATGATCTTTTTCTCCATTTGTTTTGTCATATATATATATAAATTCTTATTTTAACTATGATGGTTGAAGAGAACCAGTACCCAGTAATACATCAAAGCATACATTGCACACACGTACTGGTTTGTTCAAGCCAAATTTCAAGATTGGTACATCTTGACCTGAGCACTTGCTGCACAAAATTCGTCCACAATGCCGGCTAAAAAAAAGAGAATATTAAATATATATTTAAAAGATTAACATGTCAATTTTTGTCCTTAAAATAATTCAACAATACCAATGATGCTTGCGCATTGTAAGAGAGAATTTTGTTCCGCACTCTAAGCAACAATCCTTGTCGGACCATGGCGCTTCTTGTGTTAAAGAATCTAATAGTCTATATAACAACTGTTTCGTCGCTACTTGATAATTGAAGATCGTAATTCCATCTTTATTCATCGAACCCAGGCATGCCCCGGCTTTCACTAGCGTTCTACAAAGATTGCCATTGCCTTTCATATACGCGATCAACAACGGAGTATTTCCATCCAAATCTGAAATATACAAACTCAATAAGATACATACATGGTGCTTTTCAGCAAGAAACATAGTGTAACACAATCACCATAACGTAATCACTTCATCTTTGTTTAATATTGACAAATAACAAGAATGTAATTATTCATTGCCATTTGTGTCTCTTGCTGGAAAACACTCATAATATACAATTTAGCTAAGAGAGATTGCATTGTCTTTCAGAATAATTTTATCATTTTGTCTTTTTGTGTAACCTGCATTATTAACTGGATATTGCGACATGCATTCTAAGAATAGATCGCATATCGTCGCAGCGTTGTCCCTCGCGCATCTGGCCAGTTCATGTAGAGGATTACGACCCTTGAGATTCACTGCTTCCGCATCTAGCGTACATTCAGTCAATAATGTCCGCACCACTGATACATGACCTTCTCTTACAGCTACGTGCAACGCGTTGTCGCCATCCGCATTTACCGCATCAAAATTAATATTGTTCTACGCAAACGAGAATTTGTTTGTCATGAAATATCGTGGTTATATAGAGATTAAGATTGTTAATTTCGATACATATTAGTTTCTTACTTGCAATAACGCAGAGACAACAGCAGCATGACCTGCTTTAGCCGCTACGTGCAGAGCGGTGTTCCTGTTTGCATCCGTATCGTTGACACGAGCACCCGCTAGAATCAAACTTCGCACTAACATCTCATTCCCCGACACGGCGGCAAGATGTAGGGGTGGCGTTTGTGTAACGTCGTGTATTCTCGAATTTACGTCTACCTGAAAAGTGATGATCGGCTATAGATACTGACTTTATATATAATTAATTTATTACGCTTAAATGCAATACTTGTATCGACAATAAAAATAGAATGCTCTCCATGTCACCCTTCTGTATAGCAGTATGTAAGAAATTTCTGCCTTTATTGTCATATTGTTCAGCAGCTTTAGGTAATCTCTCTAATATTGCTTGTGCGGCTTTGTTATTGCGAACTGTCAGGGCGGTCGCGAAAGGCGACAATCCTTTCTTATCTCTTTTATTCAGATCTATATTTGGGTGGCACAGTAGAAGAGAAATAATCTGCGAATGCTGATTCTGTATCGCAACATGCACAGGTGTTTTTCCCTCTGCGTCGCGGGCATTCACATCAGCTCCGTGCTCGATGAGTGTTTGAACGACTTGCTCCAGTCCCCATTGACAACACAAATGTAATGGCGTGCACTCGTCTCTTGCCTCGTCTCCACCAGCACCGTCTGGACCGGGTCGTCGTGAAGCATTCAAGTCGCATCCACTGCAAAATAATAAATCATTATTTAAAAAAAGGTAAAATATAACGTGAAATTACTTAAATAACTTCTTTTTGTAGTAAATCGAATTATATTTTCATCATGATAAATTACAAAATATAAGATAATATCTGTAATGATTTAATAACTTTTTAAAATAAATCTCTGCTTGTCCATTCTTTTCAACTAAAAAAAATTTCGCACCTTCTAATCAAGAACTGTGCAATATCCTCTTTGTTATCGTCGATTGCTCTGTGTAACAATGTTTGTTGACAGCCATCGGGGCCTGGACCCCAACAATCTGTATCCGCTCCATGTTTAACCAAAATTGATGCAGTATCTTCTTGATCCGAATCTAAAGCATCCCATAACGGACATCCTATTGAAGTGTTTACGCCTCGCCTGCAAAGAGCCTCTACCACTTCGCCCAATCTACAATGTACGCACAGTTGTAACGGTGTCTCTCCATTGGCTGTTCTGCACATACCAAAGTACAATTAAACAGTTAATAAAATTGAAACTGTAATCGCAAATAGATTTCTGTAAGTTTTAATGTATTATCAAACTCACTTTGCGTTCATGTCAGCGCCATTTTCTAACAAAAATATCGCTGTAGCCGAATCCTCTTTCAATATTGCTTGATGCAATAACGTCAGACCTTCATCGTTGCGTTCATTCACGTCAGCTCCAGCTTTTATTAGAGCCAACACGATATCTTTACCTTTCTTGAATGGTGTCTTTATAGCCAAACTTAGAGGTGTCTCGTTCGCATTGTTCTTAATAGTCAACTGCGAATCCAAACTTGTAGCGTCTAATAACTCGATGACTATGTCAGTGTACAAATTCGAAATAGCGAAATGAATTGGCGCGTCGCCAGTAGAAAGAGTAACGACATCGGTCGGCAACCCATTTTTTAACAGAGCATGAGTCAAATCCTTTAAACCCACTCTGCACGCTTCGTGTAGTATTGTGAAACCTTCGTTGTTAGTTTTCGTTAAATTATTATTACAATATTCCACTAAAAATAACGCTGCCTCTTCTTTGCGTTCTTGCGTCAGGATATGAAGCAATGTATTTCCGGTGACATCATATGTTGGATTCGGTATAGCGCCTTTAGCAAGCAATTTCGACGCAAAGTATTCGTTGAAAGGTTCCATCTTCATTGCAAAACACAACGGCGTATCATCTTCGTTTGTGATTTGATCTACATCTATATTCTTCGCCTCGAGTAAAAGATCGAACAGCATCTCGTTTTTTTCGGAGATACAGCTGTGAAGCGGAGTCCTGTAAAAAATGCTAATAATCTTAGCTTGATATATTTTAAAATGTATTATAAATTCTATTTCAAATTTTATCAGACAATCATTTAGTTTCTACATTATTTGGATAATATAATATAGAATATATATCCATATATATATGGATAATATAATATTATAATATAGAAACTAAGGGCTCAGACATAATAAAAGGAATAAGAAACAAGGAATAAAATTTCAATCTATCAAAGCAGTTGAAATGTTATTTTTTGTTTCTTATTTAATAATTAATTTTCATGGTATCTGAATTCTAAGAGTTAAAAATTTTTAAGCAGAAAGCTGATAGAAAATACAAATTTACCATCCTCTGTAGTCTTGTAAGTTCGGATCAATTCCCGCTTGGAGTAATCTCGTTCCAACCGCCAACATGTTTTCCGTATTGTGTTTTGCTACTAGATGCAAGGCAGTACAGCCTTCCAATTGCTTAAGATCGGCCGCATTCTTCACATTCTCATTAATTTTCACAGCCTCACATAACTTTGATACGTTGCCATTGTTCTCCAGCTGCTCGATTATGAACTCGGACGAGTAGGAGTCTCCCTTCAAGATAGCTGAATGAAGGAGAGAAAGACCTTTTGCGTCTTTCGCATTTAAATCCGCTCCATGCTCGACCAGGGTGCGTGCCAGAGATGGCTGGCGAGTTTTCAAGGCAACTTCTAGAGCCATTTCTCCTTTGTGATCCACAACATTGACAGCCTTCGGAAGCTGACATAAATAATCGCAACATTAGCGTCAAAAGATCTCAAAAAATTTATCACCTTTATTTTGTTTAAAACTGATTTAAAGATTACTCTATGTAACAAGACGCATAATTTTAAAGCTTACAAAGAGTATTTATATTAATCTTATTATACATAGTAATAAAACATCTTATCACAACAGTAATAAAAATTATTAAAAACAATGTAATAATTAAACATTTAAATTTCGAATGAACGTACGTTTAAAGTACCATTTTAAATTAATATTTTAGTTTTCAAAAATAAATGTCAAGTCATAATGACAACAGTTGCGGAAGAAGCTGAGGTTTGAGAGCCACTGCTATCAGCGCGTGCACGCGTGTGTGTGTTCACGCGTTGGAATGGCACATACAGTATCGGGTCAGCGCGAAAAAGTGGAGGAAGTATGGAGATTATTTTCTGATATACATGGAAGACCGAGGGAGTATTAAAGCCACCGCCAAGGCGGATGACGTGGTCTTCACAAATCGCGGTACGTCCAACCGACCGCAATCGGCCGTCGACCAGTCATTTCATGCGTTTCTGATGCATTTTCGCATGAGGCGGATCCACGATACCGTGGTGCGTGTCGCGAAATAAGACAGTTTATGATGCGTTATGCAAACAACGAAACTCTGTGATAGATGGGCGCCGCTTGTTCGTCGCTCTATTTGACGGTGAATGTCGATTAGTGCATATTAATTAAGAGGATAATGAGAGATCGGAAAGTTTCGATTTGGAAACTTCACGCGAATACGAAGGTTCACCCAACGGTGAAATCTAGCGCTTTCCAACGAATCTCAAACGACAGATTCGTCAATAATTAAAAAAGCGATATTTGCAATCGTCCAAGTCTTTTATAATTCTACGCATAAGATTATTTAGAAAACATATGGATAATATTTTTTATTTTAATATGGTTGGTAAATCTTGAAAAGAGAATATAAAAATCGTATGCTAAACGTTAATATAAATATTATTTCAGATTCATCATTATTACTGAAATAAGGTGATACTTCATTACTAAATACTTCATTGATTTAAGAAATAATTCCTTGATTCCACTTCTTGATAAGATACGAATGATATCGCTAATAAAATGTATAACTTAAAACCAAGTCTACAAATTATGATATTATATATCAGTATTTTCTATATATCGCGTATGTTTCTTTTTTATTGCCAATATGAAAAATATTGCAAATGAGAATATAAAATTAATGTTTCTTGAAATTTATAGACGTTTCACAAGTAGAAGCAGAAGGTATTTCATGTTTCAAGTGTCTCATGACATTCACAAATCCGGATGACACAGATCTGCTTTGTTCTCATTTCGACGGGAGTGCCAAATTCCAAGTGTTTTGTCCAACCTCGACACTTTGTATGAAAAGAACCGTTCAGTATAAGTCTAAAAGTAGGTAGCCGAGTTGTTGTCTAAGTGATATCGTAGGTGTTTATTTATGAATTTCTTCTTTTAGCATCTGTAGTGACCACTGTTCAACGAGATTGTGCACCACAGAAATATACTTCTCACACTTACAACGACGCCGATAAACAATGGTATAAAAAGGAAGAGGTCATAACATCCGCTTATGACGAAGGTTGCTTTATTGGAGAACACAGAGGCGCGCCTACTGGCCCACCTGAATACTGTTTTTGTAGTTTTCATTTGTGCAATTCATCTCCTTCGCAAATTGGAATGTTTAACAAAGTATATGGGGCAATATTAGCGATGTTAATTATGAGATTGTTATAAAACAATATATATAACATTGTTGTAATGTGTACAAACAATATTAGTTTGCAGCACATAACATGTTACTTAAAAGAAAGTGTAGTTATATGACTTTTGTACAACTGCACATGGTAAGTATCAGTCTCTCCTGTTAAGTATAGAAGTGCAGAGATCATAACAAATTGCAAATGTTATCATCAAATGTTATGTGTATCATAAATACAAAAATATTGAGGCCTATCCAATATGAATGACTACAAAACTATCTAGCTAGCTTATTTGTTATTAAAATTATTACATTAAATAGTTTATTTTTAATTTTGTAATTCGTAAATTTCTATTTCTATATTTATAATTTTGGAATAATATATTGGAAAAGAAAAATTGAATGAAAAGAAAATCTTTTCGATCTTAAATTATCTTGTTAAAGATAATAATTGGAACATTTTCTATATTTATGAAAAGTATTATAAATACACATTAAAGTATATTTATAAAAAGTATTACAAATATACATTAAAGTATAAAAAATCTATTCATTGCTAATATTTGTATAAATTTGATGTCTGAGATGATTGAAAAAGTTTATCATAGTTTTTAATAAATATGAGGGAGTATAAGAAATAAACGAAGATTCTTTGGAGTAATCTAATAATTTTAACATATCACTGCCAAAACTATTAAGACAAAATTATCATTTATCTTAAATGTTCGTAAACAAAGCGTATTTTTTACACATATAAGTACTTAATTAACATTTAACTCGAGCTGTGAACATGTAAGTAAATTGTAATAATACAACATTTAAGATATTCAATGATGAACAAATTGTATATTAATATTAAATCCTTATATATTTTAGTGGTATAATATTTTCATATTACGCTCATATATATTTTTTTATGAATTATGCAAATAATTATGTATTGTAATCACTAATTTAAATTACTTCAATAAATATATCACCTTTGGCTTTTCAACAATTACAAAAAGAAGAAAAAACTTACCTCAGCATTATGTTCCACCAAATACAGAAACACGACATCTTCACGCATCAAACGTACCGCTGCGTGCAAAGGATATTTGCTCTTTGTTTGTAGTAATTTGTACAGTAAAGAACCAGGCATTTCCTTGAAGTCTTCTCCGGTCAGATCTTCCTGTAATATATATAAGCATTTTAGATATAAAATTAATATTACTCTAATAACAATCTTACCCAATGCGCTGAAATTAAGGAGCTACAATGTTCCTTCAATTTTAGGGTACCCAGTTCCTCGGCGGCTGAGTATAATCCTACGCAATTCTTCAATCCCACTGTCCCAATCAGATATCTTTCGCATTGATCTACTAAATCGGACAATTGGAAACCCGCTGCTGCTTTCATCAGATCTAACGTTAGGTGTTCTTGGGACACTTTGCCTGTATAAATCCATTTCAGCAACACTAATGCAACGGCACTATTTAAACTGCTCCAATCTGGAAACATTCGTAATATGAAACACAACAATTGTATTAAAGTAAGATTAAGAACCAATCTAATGTATTAAGTAAAAATAAAACATAAATTAAAGTATTAAAATAAAAATAAGATATAAACAAATAAGTTGCAAATTTATCTAACCTAAAACAGTCTTTTCCACAAGGGCTGCGTCACTGAAGAAATCAGACCTGGCAGACAACACGAATTTATGCGCCGGTATCTCTTGGTCGATCAGTTTTATACTTATATCACTGAAAATAAACAGTAAAAACAGTTAAAAAAATAGACTTATTAATAATTTAATTCATTATTATTGTTGCAAGACACCTGAATTTCAGGTTATATACATAAGGATACCTGTAACGATGTTGACAGTACAAGGATGCGACTGTCGCCAGAAGCCTAGCGACGAATCCATCCTCCTGCTTTTCAGCCGTGGCGACGGCGTATTCCCGTTGCAGTTCCGCGTTCGCGTTGTACAAATTGACATACTGCTCTCGCAGCAGAGTCAGATGTTGTTGCCACTTCTGCGCTTCCGTGGAGTCCTCTGAAATGATTAGCGGTCGTGTGAAGACGTGTAAACTCTGCAAAAATACTGAAAAACTTACCCATGATCGAAAGAGAAAAAAGAATGAGAAAAAACTGTCCGACGTTTCAGGCTCGATGTAATCCGACAACGTTATCGTTCGTGGCGCGGGCCCGCCGCGCATTAACGCACGTTCATTTAAACCCTCAGCACTGCCCGTCGAATCACCTGGTGAGAGAGAAAAAGGAAAAAAAGAGGAGATAGAGGAAACCGGCAGACGTGAGACGGCGCTGCCAAGAGGAGGAGATTCCAAGGGGAAGATCGTCGGGACCAACCGGGATCCTCGGGAGAACGTAGAACGCCGCCGCGGCACCCCTAGGCATCGCGCATTATCGCACATGTATCACATCACACACACGCCTACGACGTCATTATGGAATCTGTCTCGCGCACGCAACACGCCAATGCACGCACACGTGCATGACGAATGCATCGAATTCCAGCAAACGAGAATGGATTAAAATAGATTGAAATTTTTTTCTATCCGAATGCATATTTTAAATAGCGAATACTTTTTTTTCGATTTAATTGGATTCAATTGGATTCAATTGGATGCAATTGAATACAATCGGATTGAAAAACTGCATTTCCTATTCAAAATTTTGAATTGAACAGTATTCACAATTGTATTTGTGTGGATTGAAATTTTTTTCTATCCAATTGCGTATTTTAAATAGCGAATACTTTTTTTTCGATTTAATTGGATTCAATTGGATGCAATTGGATTGAAAAACTGCATTTCCTATTCAAAATTTGTAATGAAAAAAAAATTTTTTTTTTAATTGAACAGTATTCAGTTGTGTGTTTTTGCACAGAAAAAGCTTATATTATTTTTAGATTGAAAGGCATAGACATATGCTCCATGTAATTCCTATAAATGAATAAAAATGCATTCAGAATTGAAAAACATTCATTTTTTTAACATTCGTGAATCAATATTTCTGAAAATCTGAATTACATTTCAATTCATTTCAATCCATTCTCGTTTGCTAGAAAGAGAGACGACTGCGATCTGCGACCGATCATTTCTTTCTTCTTTTTAACAATTAATTTTTTCCAAGAATTTTTACAAAGTGTCTGCTTGACTTCCAAGAATAAATAATAGAATATAATGCAACAGAAATTACATCGCTTATTATATACGCTACAGAAAAGGGACGATAAAAACAAATGCATTTGGAGAAAGAAGAATAGAGACTAATGTAATACGAAGGACGGTAAAGAGGGATCCAATTATAATTAATAAACTTTAAATTTGAAGTAGTGATATATGCGAGGTAATAGAGCTAGGCGACCAATGAACAAACACGTCTGCATTCATTCACAATAATCTCGATGAATCGTTTTGCGAGATTGTTAGGGCTGATTTTCACAGGTGAAAGGATTTGGAATTGAAATTAAAAAAAATTAATCTCCTTTTTTTATTCAGATATCGAAGTTTTTATAAAAGATATTCATTGTAGAAATCAGAATTAATAAGTAACATCGAATACGCGATCGATGTCTCGCACAATTTCTTCTGAAATCCACCTTTTTTTAAACAGAAGATTAGATACACAATTTAATCATAGAATATCTAGAAATTCTAGAAATTGATACGATATCTCAAAATATATTATCAATCAGGCCTTAATCTATTCTTTTTCTGTGTATTTAAAGAAAAACGATCGAATACTTTGAAGAAAATATATAATATAAAGAATTATATAATATTATAATATAAAGATATAATATAAAGATTCTTACGATTTGTTATTATAGATAACCAAAATTATTATTGCTCGTTAAATTATTTACTTAATTTTCTATTGATACTTGTAAAAGAAATTGATATTTTTATTCATAAGCGTTCAGTCAATATCTTAAATTAACAACCTTATTATTATCACATAATCTTATCGTCGTACCATAAAATATTTGTAACAGCTTGATAACGTGTGCTTTGTTTTACAATTTAGTTGCAATCATTTGTCATTTAGAAAATAAAATTTAATACTGTTGTTTACACTAAAAGCTTCCCAGTTTCCGCTACCTCTTTGGGTTGAGCGTTCTGTACAGGATTTCTCGAATATAAAATCACAGCAACACTCACCATAACTATAGAAACGATGGTGTTCGTGCTAACGGGTATGCTAAACAAAATCCAACAAAGCATCGCTGTAAAAATTAGTTCCACCGCGCTGGCGAAGGTCTTCAGTATAGAATTTAAGGTCTTTAGAAAGAAGCTCGTTATTATCCCAACGAGAGAATTGTTTAACATAATTAAAATTACTTTCGGTTGAAGAAACGTACCGATCTCAACGTTACTCAATGTTTCGCTGGCGTCGTTCGTGAATACACTTAACAAGATAATTACTACGATGTTGCAAAAAATACTGTCGATATACATAAATACGTTCTGTATAAAAATGTCAATGTCCGCGCCCTGCCGTTTCAGTAAATATTCGTTATATACACCAGCCAAGCAGGAGCATGTCGTCTGTAAGACAAGTTTTGTTTTTAAGAAAACTTAAGGTTTGTTCGCGTCGTATACTCCAATATGCTCCAATATACTTTTATCATAACTCCTACTCACTTCAATATACTCATTAGAATAAGTAGGAACTATGGCAGGAGCATGTTGGAGCATACGACGTGAACAAACCTTTAATTATGTCTCCACTTATACAAGTATCAATATAAATGACTCACTTGTACAAGAATTAGAAGTAGAAAAATATCTACATGGAATTCTGTGCCAAGGACATGGGTATCAAAGTGCTTTACCATACAGCCGACTGTCAAGATCACTAGGGAAAACCATTGCGTTGCGGATAACTTTTTGTTAAAAATGACCTAGAAGAAATCAGAATTATTACGTCATCCGTTCAACGTCGTCTTTTTATGTATATAGAAAATATTTATATCCTTATATTTCAAGATAGTTTTAAATAATGCCTCAAGATGCTGATTTATCATTTTTTACACAGCTTAAATACAAGAATCGACTATGAATACTAATATCGATATACCTGGAAAATGATTCCCGTAAGTACAACGCGGAGTTGCAACAGAATGTAATAAGTCGTGGGGTCGAACCTAGCCAAATTGACAAATGCTAGATTGTTGTACAGGCAGTACAAAAGCGCAGGTATCATATATAGCAGAAGTACTGAAAACAGACAGAAGTTTCTTTAGTACACTGAATCTTGAGCACATTCGATGTTTGTAAGTTTCTTTAGCTTTGCTTTTAATCTCACCCTTTTTGTTTTTCTTTGTCTCCTGAAGAAGCGTTAGGATACTATTGCTGAAAATAAGATGAATTAATGCTGATAACAGGAAAATCGAGCCACATTGGCCAGCATACAAATTGGCCTGTATACAAATTGTGAATTGTTTTACTTACTCTTTACAGTAAAGTGTTGTAGATATAACTAATTTTAGAACTTCTGTCATTAACACAACTGCCACAATATTATATTCGTAGCGGCCGCTTCTTTGAGACCATGTTACAAGAATACCTACAGTAGATTGTTGCATTTTGATATCATATTTTCATGATAACTGATATTTAATTAATTCAAATTTATATATTTTGTTGATTATAATAAGGATGAAAATTGTTTACAGAACATGTGATCAACGTACCTTGATTTATAAAGAGAGCTATATAGGAGATGAAAATAACAGGACTCCACCTTCCTGGAAATAATTCACTCCAGTTTATTCCTCCCATTCTTTGACTTTTCTTAGCTGTTTCAGCTTGAACAATTTCGGTACATCATGTTTGATAGTCATTCCTTTCCTAGTTTTTGTACGCACGTCAGCGCACACTGGCAAAGGCCGGATACTGATTGATACCACTACACATATCAACACACTTTTCGCACGTATGTGTATAAACATGTATACACTACGCCATGCTCTCGTTAACCGCGTGAATTCTATTACTGTATATATTTATCTGAATCTCACGCGCGAAGATGCATTTATTGCTCCAAAATAGAATTATGTAATTAAAAATATGATACCATTTAACTTGTAGAATCAGTCACCAATTTTTTATCTGTAAACTAGATTTCACGATGTTGCTTTGCTGTACAACTTCCGTCATTGCAAAATTAAAGAAAATCTGAGCGAAGAATTTTTTTCAATCTAATTCCAAAATTTTATAATGTGAAAAACTAGCATCATTTTCTTGAATATTTTTTTTTATAATTTGTCTTTGGCAGAGTAGGGATAAGAGGTAATTGGAGTGAACCAGTAAATTACTATAAGCGTATTCTACACACATACAGTCATCGTGCAACGCTGAATATAATGTTGATAATAGCATAGTTGATAATAGCATATCAGTAATGATATGACATTAATCTTTAAATGATTTTAAATTGACTAATATTATTCACAATGTTCTCTAATCTGTACAAGAAAAATACATGTGTGTGTGTGTGTGTGTGTGTGTGTGTGTGTGTGTGTGTGTGTGTGTGTGTGTGTGTGTGTGTGTGCGCGCGTGTGTGCGTGTGTGCGTGTGTGCGTG
>Ga0157363_1003808_pt1 | contig 13751 bp, 10 predicted proteins | sample AttsexASBM1_FD_111477 | JGI IMG/M metagenome (GOLD analysis project Ga0157363, IMG submission 111477) | Fungus gardens microbial communities from leaf cutter ant in Ribeirão Preto, State of São Paulo, Brazil - Atta sexdens ASBM1 | ecosystem: Host-associated > Fungi > Mycelium > Unclassified ...
ATTTATTTTCCCGTCCCCCTGGAGGCTAGAACGCGCATCTGCACGCGTAATTCAATTTCACTGAGCAAGTTGTAGAGACAGTGAGACCATCGTTACATTATTGATACCGGACCTCATTTAACACGGCTAATCAAATTTATCTTGCAATTAAATAAACATAATGTTTTATATTTCTTTATCCTCTTCTTTAATAAGGATAGAACCTCTATTTAGATTCATGCCAGATTTAATTTCTAATATTTTATTTAAAACTAACTGAGATGATAGATGTTCTTTAGTTTTGATTATATAACAAACCTTTTTAAAATCTTCAAAATCCATACTTTTCATTCCTAGTATTGAATATTTATCGAAGAAAGGTATAATAATATTTAAATTATCAGAAAGTTTTTTAACTTGTAAGCTAGCACTGTTTTTCAAAATAGTAACCTTTTTGTCGGTTACTACTGAATCTGGTGATTGCTGCACTGTTAACTTAAAATAACTTGTTAGACTTTCTAGCACCGCTATATCTCTGACATGTAAATGAATACTAAATCTGGCAAATACTTCACCAGTGATAGATTTATTCTCTGGTTTTCTAACTACTATATGAAAAGAGCCTTCTCCGCTCACAAAACCTGATATCCAAAAAGGATTTGAAATTCCTTTAAATTTATATTGAGGTCTGTCTTTAGCAATAGCGTTAGGAAAAGCCAATTTCAAATTGGCAGGTAAACCTAAGTTAAGAGAACTTTTTAGACTTATTAGTTCTAGTAATCCTTTTTCACTTAAATGATCATTTCGCTTAATGATTTCAAAGCATTCTTTAAATATTAAGTAGTCAGATAATTTTTGTGTCAGTAAAGGATAATTGTCAAAATGGTTTAAAATAACAGGTATTTCTTTAATAGAATCTACTGCAAAAATAACTGTTTTACTACTTTTGCTAATATTACCTACACCTAAACTATTTTTAATAGCTTCTAATAAGAAAGCATCTTTAATATGCAAAGTAATAGAGAAAACAGGTCTAACTCTCCATTTTGTCTTTAACTTAGCATTTGGCTGTATTTTTATAGAAAAACACCCCTCAGCATCCGTAAATCCAGTAATAAACCTTGGTTCTATATTTTGTTTATTCAAATCAATATGAGGTTGCTGTACTTGCGTACTATAAAATAATCTATTGTTTAATTGTTTAGAAGGGATTTTTACTTGATGATTTCTTTCGAAACCCGTTAGAGTACACCTTAAAGATTTACATTTGCTTGCGCTGGGCGCAGTGCTTTTTAATAAATCTCAACTACCGTCTACTCGTTGCTCTTTTACAGAAACTTGATTTGGCTGTGGGTCAAATGTTGTTAACATTTTATTAAAAATTTCTGATTTAGATCCGCGATAGCCCATTTCGTTTTCACTTATCTTATAGCTTGTTACTATACCTGAATGATTAGTTCAGCCGCTAAATACCTTTCGGCAAAAGTTTAGTACTATAAGCTTTAGGGCGTCCCCGGAGTTTGATAGTTTTTCCCACTTAAGTGCTTTCCCAAGACACTTTGCAGGCCAACTGATTTTGCTACCTTAGGCAATTCTCTACATATTTATATGCAGTTTGGACTATATCATCAAATATGATTATTTGCTCGATTAGCTAGTCTCTGAGGGATTTATTCTAGATTTTAAGAAAGTTTTATTTATTAACTAACTAATTTTATATAATAAATTATAACATTTACTGAACTTTAATAATTTTTTAGAATATAAATATATTCCCTGCTGATTGTCCATTTAGTATCTTTAAGATTTTTACTTTTCCTGTAATTGTGTTTAAGCTTAGGGTGAAAATCAAGTACTTAAAGCTTTAGGATGTTCCAGCATACTATCGAGTTTAATGAGGACCCTATAGGTTTTAATCAAATCCTCATAGTTAAGCACTTTACAAAAAAAATAATAAAAAACGTTTAATAGCTCATGAAGCTATTTTGAATTAATTTAAGTACCTTTAAGAACTAACCGCACCCACAGGCTGCGCTCCACTAACAAAAAAAATAAGGGAGAAGGGTATATTAAAGTTTTTTCCTTTTTCTAAAAACAACAACTAAATGGCAAAGCCACCTGCCTAGTCCGGTATTATATTATTTACCTTTAAAATTTAAAAGACCTGCACGCTGCCTGTGGGTGCGGAAAGCTTGATGTCTTTTTTTTTAATTATAAGGCTCGCTAGGGGGGTTTTTCAATCATCCGCAAAACATTTTTAATTTTTAATAAATTATTTATACTCCAATTAAGTTTTATTTTTAAGAGTAATAATATACTGTACTTTAACTAATCCTGAAGCCTTCAACATATTAAATATTTTTTTATTATTAATATATTTTCTTAAAGTTACTCTTGTTAAATTTAAAACAGTTGCAGCTTCACTTATAGATTTATATTCTTTTGAAATATTAGTTTCTATATTTGTAACTACTACTATTTTTCCTTCTTTTTTAGTTTTTGATTGAATTGTATCATTATATGAATCTAAATAACCTGAATTAACTTTTCTTTTTGTTCAAGCATTTCTCATTTGTTCTTTAGCTTCTTCACTGTGAAATTTTGCCAGATTAATCTCTCTTAATTTATCTATGGTTTCTTGAGAATGTTTATAACCTAAAAGGTTTTGTCTTCCTTTCAATTTAGCTAAGGTTTCAGCCGTATGTTTATAACCAGACAGAGAATTAGCATTAGCTAATACATTATATTCAAAATCAAAATTATCTAAGTAATATTGCTCCCTTTTTATTGTTTCATTTGGTTGACAATATTCAATTATTTCAAAAATAAAGTTTTCATGTCCATATTTTAAGATTGCATTATATATTGGCATATTTACCTCTGCTAAAGTTTTTAAATCGAAATAAGTATTAAGCCTTTTTTTTTGCACTTGATGTACTACCTAAGTATTCTTTATTATTTATTAAGTTTATCCATCTATAAACAAAAGCTTTATCTTTAATATCTTTATATATTAAACTTTTGTTAATTTTTGCATTTTTATAACTTACTGCTGGAGTTATAGTTAATTTAGGTAAACCTCTGTGAAGGTTTCTAGTAATAATAAAATTAGATTTTAAGATTTTGTTTACGGATTTTTTTTGTTTAAAAACGAAATTATGCGCCAGCATGTATTTAAAAATAGATGAGCCTGCGGGGTTTGTAATAGAAAAATTCATTGTATCTTTAATTAATTATAATATTTTATCTTTTAGGTTTAGTAAGGTATAAAACTTTAACTATTTTAAATGAACACTTAGAGGGGTTAGCCTTTTCAAGTTCAAGTAAAGTGACACCTTTAGGTGGGTAGGCAAAGCCAACCGAGCTAATTAAATAACTCTCTAGCTACTTATTATATAACCAAAAGGCCTGAAAAGACCGTCCTTTCTTGGCCTATTATTTTTTTTAGTAGACTATTTCTTTTTACTCCACGTATAGTCGTTGAAGAACCTACTAAGATTATTGTATTAAATCCGTTGGTTTCCTGCTAATTGCCTTTTTGATAGTTTTCAACTTAAATTTTTACTATAGTTATACTTGTGATGACGCTAAAGCTTTTATAAATTATAAAAAGTTATAAGCTAAATCATAGCCAACTATGAGTATTAAGTCAATAAAGGGTTTCTAGCATATAGTGGATAGTGTTTCTACTAATTAATAATAAAACAAATTTATTTTGTAGCTTATTATTAAACAAATTAATTAGCATAACACGCGGCCTTAACTTGACCGCTATTAACCAGATTTTCAATTAGTCACTTTAATAGGTTATATGTTAAATTTTAACAAGAACAACCAATGACCTTTTTTATATTAATGGCATCGGGCAAATTTCACACAGTATACTATCATATTAATGATTGCACTGTGATGTGTTTTTCAAGGTCATCAAATTTATCATGCAGAATATTAAGAAATAAATAAGAATTAGTAAATTTGGTTATGGGTATTATTAATAATTATTTGAGCCTGCGGTATTACTTATTATTTGTTTAGAATGGGTTTTGACAAGATAACTGCGTTAGCAGTCCTTTAGAGTATACCTTAAATTATTTTTTGTTCAATAATTAACTACCGTCTACTCGTTGCTCTTTTACAATTTAATCCTAAGGTATAATTTTTTTATATTAAATAAGCTACAATTGTTCTTTGTTTTCAAAAACTAAAGCAGCCTACCCCCTTTCCGGATTTTCTCTTTATTTGTTATCGCCTTGTTTCACTGATTTTAAAAATAGTTAAATTGCAAGGATAATTAATTTTTATTTAAACTGGAGTCATATAAACTATATGGCTTTAACTTAGTAATAATATATTTTTTTTTAAATGGTTTTTCGCTATTTTTTTTTAGGTACTTTCTAACCGCTTTTGGACTAGAACCTACACCCTCGGCTGCAAGAGTTACTGATTTGTATCTAGTACTTACATTAGTTGTGACATCTAATACTATACAAGGAATCAAACTTCGTGGACCTCCTACCGATCTTTTATTTCCAATTAAACTAAGACTAATTTTGTTTCTTGTTTCTACTGAATGTTTAGAACCTAACTTAGATCCGGCTGTTTTTAATATGTTATATTCTGGTTTTAATAAATCTATGTAATATTGTTCTCTGTCTATACAATTAGAAGGTTCACAATATTCAAGAATTTCTAGCTGGAAATTAGAATAACCGTATTTTATTAAAGCCCTGGCAATCAAAGAAATTTTTAAATTAAGTATCATAGCTTTTAAATTGAAATAATAATAAAATCTATTAGACAAGTTAATAGAACTACCAACATAACATTTAGCGTTAATTTTGTTGATTCATCTATAAACCCCTGCTTTTTTTTGCTATTGTAGCACTAGATTTTTCTAGATCGGCATTACCATACACCACAGCAGGAACAATTTTAAGTTGTGTTGCCGCGGATAAGAGCACTGTATTAGCTCCCTCTAAAAAATAAATATAATTATAAATACCGCAGGCTCAATTAAAAATAATTGTTAAATAAAAAGCTATTTGTATTAAAAATAAAATTGATTTAGATCCGCGATATTCCATTTCGTTTTCACTCATCTTAGGACTTGTTACCATACCCAGGTAATTATTCTGGCCACTTATACCCTTTAGGGTATAGTTTGGTATCTTAAGCTTTAGGAAGTCCCCGGAGTTTGATAGTTTTTCCCATAATAGTATTTTCCCTAAATACTGAACAGGAAACAGTCGGGGCCTCCGATTTTGTGTCACCGCTTTATTTTTGCGGTACCTCTTATCATCAAACTTATGCATGGCTATCAAATTTTATCTTGCAATTAAATAAATTACTTGCCTAGGCAATACTGCTTTAAAGCAGCTAGTAATCACTACCACGATCTTTTTTGATTCATGTTCGATTTTATCTCTAATATCTTATTATAACCTTTTTCTGTCAAATGTTCTTTATTTTTTATTATATAGGCTACTTCTTTAAAATTTGCAAAATCTAAAGTTTTTATTCCACTGATAGGATATTTTTCGAAAAATGGAATAATTTTATTAACATTATCAGAAGTTTTAGTAATTTGAAGAATGACACTTTTGTTTAAAACATAATAATTAAAATATTTTTCATATGTCACTGTGTTAGTTACTTCAGTTTCATATAAATAAAAAAATTTAGCTAAACCTTTAATTACCTCTAATTCTTTAATTTGTAAATGTATACTAAATCGGGTAAACACTCCTGCTTTGCTATTAGATTTTTTAATAACTACATGAAAAGAACCGTCTCCGCTAGTAAATCCTGACACCCAAAAAGGATCAGGGATACCTTTAAAGAGATATTCCTTTCTATCTACAGGAATAATATTTGGAAAATTGCTTTTAAGCTTATCTGAAAGACCTCAATTAAGAGAACTTTTTAGACTTATAATTTTTAAAAGACCCTTTTCGCTTAAATGTTCCCCCTTTTTAATGATTTCAAAACATTGTTTAAATAATAAATAATCAGATATTTTATTTGTGATTAAAGGGTATTTATCAAAGTGGTCAATAATGACCTGTAATTCTTTAAAAGATTCAACTATGTATACAACTGATTCTTTTCCATTTTTTCTTATTTTTCCTACTTCTAGGGTGTTTTTAATTTTTGCTAATATTTCAAAGTCTTTTATATGTAGCCTAATAATAAAAGCAGGCGAAACTCCCCATTTCAAATTTAATCTGGCATCGGGTGTAATTGATATTGAGAAACAAGCTTCAGCATCTGCAAATCCAGTAACAAACCAAGAGTTTAACTTAGATACTGGAAGATTATTTAAAGTAGAAAAAAATCTATTATTTAATTGTTTAGAAGGGATTATGATTGGATAATTTCTTTCGAAACCCATTAGAGTACACCTTAATTGCATATTATTTTTAGCTATGCACCAACTACCGTCTACTCGTTGCTCTTGTACAGTTTCTGTTTGCGATACAAATTCTGATTTAGATCCGCGATAGCCCATTTTCTTTTCATCTATCTTATGACTTATTACCATACATGAATAATTACTCCATCCACTTATAGCCTTTAAACTATAGTTTGGTATCATAAGCTTTAGGGCGTCCCCGGAATTTGATAGTTTTATTACCCGTCTTAGCGTGTTCCCAGTACGCATGGCAGGTGAACTTGCCGAGTTCCTTAACAACTTTTAGCTCTACGCCTTAGTATACTCTACCTACGAACCTGTGTCGGTTTAGGGTACGGTAGCCGTTGATTAAAAAACCAACTATAAAAACATTATTTTCCTGGTCTAACACTATATAATAAACTTCTTTTTAAGAAGAATATCTAGTAGCTTTACAAAAAGACTTTCTGTTTTATACTCATCAGTCATAGCTTTAGCTATTATCCTTAGAGGCCGCATTAAATCAAAGTGGATTAACCTTTCTTATTTGAAACCCTTTCGTATTCGGCGAGAAGTATTATAACTTCTTTTTACGTTACTCATGTCAGCATTATCTCTTCAGTAACCTAAAATACAATGAAACACTGTATTATCATTAGTTTGACTGAATGTTCTACTACCTAAGCTAACTTCATTATAATTGTTAATAAAATTAACCAACACGATATCGGTTGATTGTTTAAGACCCGTTAAATTTTCGGCGCCAGTATCTAATTTTTAATATATTTAAATTAATGACTGCTGATGCGTTGTTACAAACGTTCATTATAAGTAGCGACTGCCCATTTTTCCTATTACTACCTATTAACTTTATATTTAACCCTAAGTCATATAACACATACCTTCTAAGGTTGTTTTAATCTAAAAGGGAGGAGCCTGCGGGGGGGGTTATTTTAAAAATAATCAAAATTTAAATTTGACAGTTTTTAATGAAAGAAATTATAAGCACAAACAAATAATGGTTTTTGGAACTTAAAGATGGTTTTAAATTTTTAAATATCCATATAAATTAATCAGATATTAATACCTATTGACCCTATACAAACAATAAACATTTCAAGTATACTCCACATTAAATAATATCTTTTTAATGTACTTCTTAATTTAAAAAAAGTAGCTAATGAGGGAAATTTTGTTTCTAAATTAAAGTATTTAATTACTTCGTTTCCAAAAAATACACCTAATATATTTAACACAATAATAATTATAATTATTAATACTAGTATATGTAATAAAGCAAGTTCTTGTGTTAGTGTAAGACTATCAATGAATTCAAAAAAGCTATCCAAAATATAATCTGGAAGAATACTACTTTTTTTAGGTCCTCCATTTGAGATAATTTGTTCTAATACTTCTACTAGTTCTTGTTGGGTTTGTATAGTAGATTTTACAATTTCATTAGAAGCCTCTATAGTTTTTTTTGCTGATTCTAAATTTTCTGTACTAGAAGGATTGTTGAATATTTTATTCAAGCTTCCATATTTTTCTTGAAGAATTTCTACTATAGAAAGTACTTTTTCATTTGTAGTTTCATCTACATAAATATTATTATTGTTCAAAGTATTTTGAATATTTGTTGATATTTGTTTAATTTCTTTTATTCCAGAATTAGTTTCCTTAATAATTTCTAAAGCTACTTTATCGTTAGCTTCTTTTGCAGCTATTTCTGTTTTATATAAAATACTTTCTGCTTTTTTAATATGTTGAGCAATACTGTAACCTAGAAAATATAGTGAAGCTTTTGCAATTTTTTTTAAATGTCTCATTTTTTTTGTTTTATTTAATTATTAGTTCATTAAGATATATTTATTTATACTGTATAATATCTTATTACAGTTAATTTATTTAATTGGTTTTATAGTACCTTCCAATTTTGGATATACAATTAATTTTATTAAATAATTGCCAAGATAAATTAACGATTCGTGGCTTTTTAAATTATTTTTAAAATATAAAGTATTAAATTATGTAGATTAAAGTTTTAATTAGATTATTAAAGTTCAATCTAAATAAATTTTTGGACCCTCCGGGGTTTTTCATAGGTAGCCGTTATATAACGGATGGTTTTATTCCAGTACTTTAGCATTGGATTAGACTATGTCATAATAATTTTTATTTTATTTCGCTTAAGCGCCATTGAGGGTATACTAATTATTTAAATTACTCTAAGCGTGTAGTCGTTGAGGATCCTACTCTATAAACTTAATTTATAGTTTCCTGCAAATTACCCATTGTATTATCTATATAAATTGTTACTAAATTATAACTTAGTATTATAAGCTTTAGGGTTTCCTTGCATATAGCTTAGTTTTTGTTTATGAGCCCAGCAGTCTGTATATTGTTTAGGCATTTTAATATTTTTTACCTTGTATTAGTCTAGCTTTAGATAAAAGCCATTTACCACTATTTAGGTCTAAGCTAAATATTTAAAGCCAAGTTTCCTAGGCTATTAGAGTACACTTTACACTATGTATCTATCTTCTATTAAATTTTCAAGAAGTATTCGAGTAAACCATTTAGGTTTATAATACATAGCGAGTAACCATCTACTCGTTGCTCTTTTCCACATAATGACTTACTTAAAACCTTAGTTATTATAATAAGTAATAGAGGTAGTTTAGATCCGCGAATGGCGATTTTCAGTTTCCCGATATTCATAACCTTGTTACTATTTCCAAGTGATTAATTTGGCCCTCATCCTTGCCCTTTTAGGCTAATGAATTAGTAGTTATGACTTTACGCTTTACCCGGAGTTTGATTACTTTAGAGCCTATGAAACTTGCTTAAGGTTTCTCCACTCACTTCACAGCTGTATACGATAATCCTACGTCCTTAATTTCACTGAACAATCATTTGGGACCTTGATCTGTGTTAACGGCTGTTTCCGTCTTGACTACCCAACTTAGCTTGAATAGTCTGAATATCTACCATCAATTTATGTAATTCCGAGATTCGCTTCCAAAGGTAAGATTTTCTATTTCCCCGCAACCTGAACAATGATTAATTATTTTTATGTTAATGCAATTAAAGTAATTAATTTGTTGGGAAACTCCTTGCTGTACCTCCATAAATCTGTTAGTAATCTTAATTAAAAACTAAGAAAACTTCCTTTACCGTAAAATTTGTATATTATAAGGAAAGGGTAGGTAGATGTCATACTTTAATATGTTTCGTAGAAAACCAGCTAGCACCAGGTCAGATTGGCATTTCCAATTATTAATTTATGTTATTCTATATTTTTCAATATAGTTCAGACTATACTTTCATCTCTACGTTGACTTTAGGTTAATTTATTATAAATAGGCAAATTAAATTATCTCCGATTTACTATTTCAATTTTTGTGGCTTAATAAATTTGGTGAAGTATTCGGATTGACTAATCTTTCTACTTTGTGCCTTCTTTATTAATATCCCAAGCTAATTAAACTATATCCTTTATAACTTGTTATGTTTTATATCCATTATTTTTTATAAGTTCAGCAGTTTTAATAGTTTTTTTTTCAAAGTGATTTTTTTATAGTATTATATTTAATATTCTTAAGTTTAGGATATACTTTATCTAATAAATCATCTACACTTTGTACTTGATATCTAACTGCTTTTTAAGCTATTTTATAAAAAGTTCCGCATTCAACTAACTCGTTTAAAACAGAGATAGAAGATAATGAACACACAACTGTAAAGTGAACAGTTACTATTCGTCTAGGAGTGATAAAGGAAACATGAAAAATTCCATCGTTTAATCCTATAACACCTTCTAGTGACATAGCTTTTGACTTAGAGTTATTTAAAGCAGCTAATACTATTTAGGCTGTATTTAATTATGTTAAGTTACCGTATTTTAATATTATCTTTTTATTTTCTTCGTAAAGTATTCATAAATTTAGTATTTTAACTATTCCTTCTAAGGTTAAATGTTTTTCTTTAATCATTAAAACCACAGCTTTAAATATATTCTTATAACTTACTTCATCTTAACGGTTGTTTAAAATAAAGGCAGTTTTACCTCTACTATTTAATCTATCGTTCTAACTACATAAGTTACATTTTGTGTCTATTTATAGAGACTTTTTCTGTACCTAAGTATTTATTTGATTCTAACTTTGATTGAGTAAGTTTGTAAATTGGCTATTTATTGTCCCGTACCATTTACGTTGTTTAATTTAACTTATTACAAACTACCATCTGATTGTGTAAATCCAATTATCCATTCAGGTGTTATATAAACAATTTAGCATAGTTTTGCTTTCGGTGTTTAAAAAGGATGTTAGCAGCAGTATTATAAATAATGTTAGAACTATTGTTAACCATGGTCATTCGAAAATGTAGAGAGCTAGCGTTTTGCCTTTATAATTTAAAAGCCTTAATTTTTCAATTAAAGTCGTTACGGGGTTAGTATCTAGCTATTTTATTTGTTTATAGTAAGATACAACTTCCCACGGTATTGCCTGTTTTGTAGGTTTCTACCGTTATGAGCTAGTTTTATTTTTAAGGAAATTACTTTCCAGTGCGGCAAAATGTTATACCGCTTACTTAAACTCTTCGGAGAATTATGCAACATTCACCCGTTCGATCCATTATAATCTGGTCTAAGTAAAATCACTTCTGGCTTCGGGTCTAATAATAGTAACTTACCCACCATAGTGTAAACTTTTTAGTTTTTATGACTATCTAGTCGCTTTCGCTAAGGCTTTTAACCTTGCTACTAATATTAAGTTGCTGCATTGATACCAATATTTTCACATTGGATTAGACTATACCTTCAACTCAAAGAAATGTTAGGATATCATATTAATAGAAAGGGAGAATTAAATTTATAATAAAAATGACTTAATAAGTTTTATCAATTATAATAATTTATCTTTAGAACTGCTTAGATTATAAATTATATTTTCAGTTTTATGTATACTACATTCTATATTTAATTACCTTAATTAATTTTTAAGATCTTCCATAGAATAAGATTAATTTTTTTATATAAACCGGTTACTTATTCTTATTCTTATTCTTATTTATAACCCTCCAACATTAATCAATTAAGATAAACCTATTTATGTTAAATTTTATTCGAAATTATTATTATTAGCTATATTTTTTAGACCTTATAGATTAATTCCCTATATTTGTAAAAAAGGAAGACTTAACTTTTAAAATTTACTATTAATATATTCTTTATTAGCTCTAATATCAAATTTAGAAAGAATTATTATAACCCGAATATTATTGGTATAATGAATATAAATGTTCAATATATAATCTATTTTTAAGAGATTGTTTAAATTGAAGTCTAGTATTAGAATACTTATCTTTTTTATGCTGTTAAATAACATGCTTCCTATGATAATTTTATCTAATTAATTTTTAGCTTTTCTATACATTCTCATAATTAAGATTTATATTATTTTTAATATTGATTGATAGCGTATAACATAGTTGAGGCTATTTTAACCTTAGTCTATTATTTGTATCCTTAATATCTTGGAATATTTGAGTGCTGACGTATTACAATTTACATCGTCTCTTCTTTCGAATCAGTCGTTACAGGGCTAATAAAAAGTGTACTATATTTTAGTACAGAGTAAAATTTTACTTATTCCTACGATTTATTAGCTTCCCACGGTATTTCCGATAGATTGTTCCTTAGGATTCACCGTTAGCATGATAATATATTAGAATATTGTCACACCGACTTGTTATAGTCATGAGTCAGTTTTACCAAAATTTCACAATTTTAAGGGCAAGCATTTCACCCATATCGCGATAGGTAGGCCCTCACAGGCTTTCCCCCGCTTAGAACCGTGCGTGCGACTTTCACCGCACACGGCTCGCGCAGTCATACTTATAAGCTTTCGCTAGTTTAACCCATGGGAGACTAGTTATTCTTCGTTAGCCAATATCTGTTGATTTTAAATTTGTCGGTTTCTCGTTCCACTTTAGCGGATCGTATTCTTACCTGTTAATGACAAACTCGGTTTAAATTCTTCATTTATTCTAGCAATAACTACTTTCTCATGAAGGTTATTTACTTTAGTTTATGATAAAGTATGTGTGCCTATACAAGTTTTCATCGTCGATTACTCGTTCCGCCTATCCATTGATTTACGGACTGATGATTATTGCTTCAATTTAATAATAATTACGTTGACCACGCTGTCCAAGTCAGCTATCTCTCGATTTGAATATTTCCACTTTAAGTGGTTCTATCAGAACTATTACTGTTCCGCGTTCGCTATTTGGACAATCTTCTACCCTGAATTCGTTATGATCATTTCCACTTATAAATCACCTCTGTCGAAATTTGTATGCTTCCTTATTGCATTTGGATCAGTGTCATCTTATTGTAACCTTCTCATCTTATCTGGTTTTTTAAATAATTTTCCTCTAGTACTTAAAGATTCCTTTCGACCTCTTGATCAAAAGAGTAAGGTATGCAGACTTGCTTTAACAGGAAATTAAGGGCTTACCTTGTTCCGTGTAGGATAAATTTTATAGAGACCTTAGGTAGACACTTTGATCCGTGAGTTTTTATTGACTTCGCCTTAGTTGCATAAACACCTTGGTCCTACCTCACCATATCCTTGAGCAAGTTTTAACTTCTATTTGTCGACAGTTTGAAGTGATATCTTATTTTACGGACCGTATACGCATCTTCATTTTCATTTACCATTTTCTCTTTACCCTAAGCGCTCATCCATTGTCCCTAAAGCTTCAGACCACAAGATTACTCTTATCGCATGTTTAGGTAGGGTCAGTAGGAAGTACTACTGGAAGAGTTTCACTTCATTATCTTACACGACATCAAGTCGCACTATGCAAAAGGTACGCCCTCATTCTATTTTAAAATTCGGACTGCTTATAGAGTTACTAATTCATGTTCTATTTCACCAATTCATTTATATTGTTTCCAAGATAAAATCATTTTTGTTGTTTACTACTCGCTTTTCAAACTTTTCCTTCACAGTACTTATTCACTATCGCTAAATTTATTATACTTAGCCTTAGAGGATGGTTCCCCTTTGTTCCGACAAGTTTTCTCTCATCGTACTTTATTGCCTTACAATGTAAGACAGATACTATAATTATTATTATTTTGTGATAAACCTACAGGACTTATTGTTGGTAACCTTTTTTAGTAAACTTTATTTTTAAAAGTTATTTTTAGTTTCAATTAATTTTGAAATAATATTATTATATTTTAAGGCTAGTCCGATTTCACTCGCCATTACTTTCGGAGTCTCGGTTGATTTCCTTTCCTTTCCCTACTGAAATGTTTTACTTCGGGAAGTAATTAACTAATAAGGTTTACCTTAGGATCGCTTAA
>Ga0157363_1003809_pt1 | contig 13749 bp, 9 predicted proteins | sample AttsexASBM1_FD_111477 | JGI IMG/M metagenome (GOLD analysis project Ga0157363, IMG submission 111477) | Fungus gardens microbial communities from leaf cutter ant in Ribeirão Preto, State of São Paulo, Brazil - Atta sexdens ASBM1 | ecosystem: Host-associated > Fungi > Mycelium > Unclassified ...
AGCATATCAATATAGTAACATAATTAGTTACCTTCTAAAATTAGCCTGACAGCTGCTATGACAGATGACAGCTCCCATCAGGTATGAGTTTTGATCATGTGATAGAAACAGCTTGTGCACAGACCATCACTCTTTTATATATATACTTCTGTATCTAAGGATTAGACCTTAGACTTAACAACATCAATTTACATTATTTATCATCAATCTTTATTCTTTATTATCTGTATTGATCTTAATCATCATTGTCATCATTATTGAACTTCTGAATCACTTCTAAACCTCTGAGAGTATACCCAAGGTTCAAATATTACAAATAAGTGAGTAGTCCACTTTGTAATACCAAGTTCTATTTCAAGATCATAGATATCCCATATCTTCAGGAAAACATGAACACCTCTATTACTTCAAATATGGTTGAAGACATCATTAAGAAGAATCACATTTTCAACAATATTGTATTAGCCTCTAAGCCTCACATCATCAAAGTATTCCCCAGGTTGGACATGGCAATTATATGGGTAAACATCTAGGATGTCCAAAGAAGTAGTAAGATGAAAGAACTAATTAATAGATGCTTCAATATAAGAAGCTATATTGCCACCATCAGAGGTGCCAACATAAATCTAGGTGTTTCTTAATGCAAAAACTGTTGGAAGTAAGAACATTCGACATTCTCATGTAAAATCTAAAGGGCAAAATGTGTCAAGTACAATGGCCCCCACAAAACATTACCACCAATTTGCATGGTATTGCAAAGTAAATAAAAAAACAAATTCTTCAAGACTTAAAACTAAGAAGGGTAAACTATATCCTCATAAGTTTAAATGCTCAAACTGCTGAGGAGAGTATTAAGCTGACTCAAACACTTGTCCATTTTGGAAGCATTGCTTCAACCACAACTGGTACAATAAAAAACAACAAGAACTTCACAAAAGTAGAAGTAACTTGATTTGCTCAGCCATAAGTAGCATCCAAGCATGATTTTAGAAAAAATCAAGATCTACTTACATAATGTTTGAAAGAACAATTTCATTATTAATATCATACTTGAAATACACTTATCTTTCAATATTATCTTTATTCAGGAACTATCTTAGTCAGTCATACAAACTATCCCAAGTTCTTCTAGTTGTAAGGGAGAAGAATTAGTAGGAGTTCCCAATAATCCAAACTGGTCTATGTTTTCTAGGAATTCTTTGCAAGCTGACAATTTTCCTTATGTTATCTCTTATATTAACATTTACCTTTCTTATTTGCATTTTTCTCTTTGAAATGACATTCTTAGCCATAAAGACATTTTGTGCATTTCTTTTTTCAATTGGGGTTCCATTTACTTTCTCATTAATATATACTCTGATTCATCTCAATCAGCTTTGATGTATCTCAAGGATACTGAAGTCAATATTGATAACATTCTTATTATGACTAGAGACTTTGATATTAGAGATATTTTTTGGGATTTGAGCTATCTGCATCATTCTTCTCATAAAGACACTCTTTTTGAAATTGCTGACTCTTTTCATGTAGAACTTTCCAAACCTACTGAATTTTTCCCTACTAGATACTCTGACAATACCCAAGACTCAAATTTGGTATTAGACCTCATGTTTTTACATCCAAATTCAATGGAGCACAACAATCATAGTATTCACCTGGAATAGAGGTTAACATCTGATCATGCCTCCATTACTGTTGATATCTCTATCATTAAAGAATGAGTTCAAACAAGAAAACAATCTTTATCCAATAACAGTGAAGAGGAAGCTCACTTCATTAAAGAACTCATCTATTCTATCAAAGAACTCAATACTGATTTCTTACTAAGTGTTAACACTCCTAAAACCATTGTTCAGTCATTTGCTAATAATATCAACAGAATTTGGCACAAACATACCAAGATTGTAAACATTACAAGGCATTTCCAAGCATGGTGGGATAATAATTGTCATAGAGATTTGGATATGTACAGATAGTCTAGATGACTTGAAGACTGGAAAAAGCTCAAAGAAATAATAAAGAAGACAGAATAAAACTTTTTTGATAGGAAAATCGATAAGATCACCAATAAGAAGTGTGGTCCCTAGGAACTCATGAATTAGATCAAAAAGAGATATCTTCTAGCTACCAAAGCTATACAATACAATAGTTGACCCTGCATCAAACTAGATAATCTATGGGAAGTGCTTTACAAGTCATTCAATTCTGCCCAAAATCACAATATTGATACTAGTCTACTGGAAGAAATCTCTGATAAAGAAATAATGACATGGGTTCCTTTCTCAAAAAAGGAGCTTTTTAACACCATTGAAAATTGCAATAATTCTTCAACTCCTGGACTTGACAAACTATCTTGGAGATATCTCAAGAAAATTGTCAAAAACAATGAATGCACTAACAGACTAATTGATATTGTTAACATATGTATAAATTTAGGTTATTGGCCATCTCATTTCAAAACATCATCTATGGTCATCATTCCCAAGCCCAACAAGACTTTATATGAATTACCTAAATTATTTTGCCCTATCATGCTACTCAACACCACTGGTAAGCTTTTCAAAAAGATGATTGGAGAAAAAATGCAATTCTTATTGATATCCAACAATTTTATTCACCAGTGTCAACTAGAAGAACTTAAACACAGATCTACTACTAATGCAGGTATTGCTCTCACCCATATTATCAGATTAGAATGGGTCAAGAATCTCACCATAAGTACACTAGCATTCAACATTGTGCAATTTTTCCTATTGCTTAATCATCAACTCCTCTTCCTTATCTTGGCCAAAGCTAGCTTCAATTATAAAGTCTCAAATTTCTTCAAGAACTATCTAGTTGGTAGAAATACTAAGTACCTCTGGAATGGTTTCTCTTCTCTTTTTTGTAATGTTAACATTGGGATTGGTCAAGAATCAGCTCTTTCATCTATTCTTTCTACTTTCTATCTTTCTCCTATCTTTTATATTTTGGAAAACTATCTAAAAAATCTTAAAATTCCTATTTTAATTCTGTCTTTCATAGACAATGGTCTTTTCATTGCCCAACACAAATCCATTTCTGTTTCAAATGTGAACCTTTATTGTAGCTATAATATAATTTCTACCCTTCTCATGAGATTTGGACTAGTTGTGGAACACAGTAAAACTGAAGTGTTTCACTTCTCTAGATTGCATAGAGTCTTCAATCCCCCTCCTTTAGACCTCACCTGACTTAGGGGATCCATGTTACTTTCCAAAACTATGTGGTAATATCTAGGTTTTTTATTTGACCAAAAACTAATGTTTCACCATCACATTGACTTCTATATAAATAGAGCCATCTCCACTATCAAGTATATGAAAATTCTGGGTAACTCATCAAGAGGTCTCATCTCTCTTCAAAAAAGATGACTATACATTTGCTATATATTACCCATAGCTTTATATGAGTTCTAGTTGTGGTATTACAACAAAGCTCCCCTAGACTATTCTCTCAGAATTCTTGGAAAAATGTAGTGAAGAGCAGCTTTATGGATCTCTGGTGTTTTTTGAATGTTTCCCACAGCAGATATTGAAGCTATTTCAGGTTTAATGCCTATCCATCTCTATTTTAAGAAATTATATAGAAAATTTCACCTTAGAGCTTTCTTACTCCTCTTCAATCATATTATAAAGTTGATTATTAATACTATGAGGTCAAATGAACATATTAGTTATTATTACTCATCTTTCAACAAATTAACATCTAAGCAATGATTCCAACTACATAGTCTACTAATTGATGTAGATAATATATGTAATGAATTCATCCCCTTTTTTCTTCTTTTGATGAAGAATTTCATCTGAAAAAGAGACTTATTGATTTTTTCTCAGATTAGTTCTTCTTTCATGTCCGAACTTCCAATGTCAAGAATCATATGCATAATCTTGATAACATTACTATCAACACTTCCAATGATCCTCACTTCTCAATTGTTATTTCAAATGCTAGTATAAGAAATAACATTGTTACTTTGATATTGCATATCCACTTTCTCAATAAGCCAGTTATCAAAATGATTTACTATGCAGTTAACATCACTATTACTAAAACCAAGCTCTTTGCAATTAGATGTGGAATTAACCAAGCCATTGATATCCCTAACATTAAATATATCATCATTGTCACAGACTCCTTACATTTTGCTAAGAGGATCTTCAACTCATCATTGCATCCATATTAACTGCTACTATTTTCCAAGAACTAAGAGATTTCTTCAAAAAAGATATCAATAATCATATTGAATTTTGGGATTGTCCTAGTAAGCAAAAATAGCTGCTACACTTCTTAGTAGACAAAGACACTAAGAGTTTTGACTTTTCTCCTATTTTTTCCTGTAAATCATCCTGAGACTTTTGCAAAAAATGAGATTACAATTCTATTATTACATAATGGAGAATGAATTTCCAAGTATTGGATTTAAAAGAAAGAAATTTCCTTAAATTACTTGATAATGAATTAAATCCTATTGAGCTATCTACCATTAAGAGCAGTCTATAGCTTCAATACTTTGGCCACTCTAATTCTCTTTGTGCTAGAGCCACTAGAGCTATAGTCAATTATGCTCCTATTGGAGAGTATTGGCTAAGATTTTTTCCCAGGGAGGAATTTGCTTGTTCATGTGGTTTATACTTTATCAAATTAAGACAATATGTTTTACATGAATATAAGAGGTTCAACAATTATTGGAATCTGAGAAGGAACTTTATTGGTCTTTTTTCTCAATTTCTCATATATAACAGTGAGGCCTTCTCTTTCAGAGATGGTATTGCTCTATCAACTCATTTATAGCTAGTGTTATTTTGAGTTTTCTCTTTGACTCTTTTTTATATTTCTTTTCTTCTTTTTTCTTTTCTCTGTTCTTTTATTTTATTTTCTTTTTCATTGCTTCATGTGGTTTCTGTCTTTATATACATAGTCACAAAGTAACTACCACAGTCTGCCTATGTGCTCCATGTCATAAATTAATGATTTTTTAAAAAAAAAAAGTATACTATGACATATGGAACAAGAAGAGGGCTTACTAGCATCTACAGAGATTATTTGCAGACAAGTTTGATTTAGAAGTCAAGGCCAATACCAGCCCTGCTCTTTTGCCAGATTCATTATTGTTACCTTTTAATTGCAATATGAGTCAACTTAACTCAATTCAATTTGAACAAATTATCCAATACTATAAGAAGCAAATCACTATAACATAGGTACAGCTTAAAAACTATTAGTAGCAAAGAAAGCAGGAGTAGAAATAGCAGAAATATCTAAACCCAGTACTAGGTCTAATATAGAAGTGGCTACACTACAAACATTCAATAGGAAATTGGTAAAATTTTCAGGGTTTGTAATAGAATACAAGTTGTATTTAAGAATGAAAATAAGAAAAACAATAGTAGAAGAATAGGTGTAGTAGGTGTTAATACATGTGTAGGGAGGAACAGCAGATATTTGGAAATAAAGTTTGGAGAAAAAGATGATAAGTCAAGGAATACAGTAGAATTGAAGCAAGTGAAATAAGGAAGCAGGATAATAAAGAAGTATGTACAAGAGTTTAGAAGAGCAGTAAGAGATAGTGAGTATGAAGGGAAACTATTGGTAAAAGAGTTTAAGTGAGGAATGGATGAGAAAATCTGGAAAAGACTTGTAGAGTCAGAATGCCAACCTAAAAGTATTGAGAAGTAGTATAAGAGAGCAGTAAGATTGGATAGAAATTATAAGGAGAGTAAGAGAGAGAAAGAAGAAGAAAAAAGAAGAGAGAAAAGAAGAATTGATAATAAGTAGAAGAAAATTGATAAAATAAGAATAAGAGAAGAGAGATAAGTAGAGAAAGAGTGGAAACAACAAGAAGAGTGGAAGAGGCAAATATAAATGAATAGAGAAAGAGTATCACAGGAGAAAAAGTGTTTTGGATGTGGAGGATGGAGACATATAGTGAGGAATTGTAGAATGAAGGAACAAAAGGAGGTTGCAATACTGCAATCTTCAAATAGATTTGAAGTATTGAAAAGCAGAGTAATAAATGTTGGAGTATCAAGTAGAAAATAAAATAAAATAAAAATAGAAAAACAATACTAAGGAAAGAGAAACAGAAGAAAAAAAAGGTGGAAGTAAGAAATACAGCAAAGGAAGGGAAATTATTAAGGGAAGTAACAGTGAAGATTAGATTGGAGAGAATAAATATACAAGAGAGAATTATAGTAGAAGCATTGTTGGATAGTAGGACAACAAGATTGGTTATGAGCTTAGAATTTGTGAGGAAACAGGGGTTTAAAAAAATTAAAAGGTCTATTTATGTGAGAAATATGGATGGAATGTTTAATAAGAAGAAGATAATAGGCTATACTGTGGAAGTTAGTATTTATTATCAGAGACATAAGGAAAAGACAAAGATCAATGTAATTAGAGATCAGAAGTGGAGTATAATCTTGGGAATGCTGTAGCTTGTATGCCACAATCCTGAGATAGACTGGAAGACAAGTGAAGTAAAGATAATGAGATGTCTAGAGGAATATGGAAAATAGTAGAGACTAAAGTAAGGAAAACTGGAGTGGCAAAAGTAAAATAAAGAAGAAAAGAAAAAGGAAGAGGAAGAGAAGTAGGAAGAGAAGAAAAAGGAGAAGGAATAAAAGAAAAAAAAATCAAAAAAGGGAAAGACAATGGATATAAAGAAGGTAGCAAAAGAGTAGGAGATTTGGAATGAAGAGAAAGAAGTAGTAAGATTAGAAGAGGAAGCAAAGAAGTTAGTACTAGAGTAATTCTATAAGTTGATAAGGAATAATATATCAATTTAGGGATTTACTATGTATAGAGGCTCATTGTTATGAGACATTTGAACACTAACAATTTTTATTTTATTTTCTTTTATTTTTCTGATTTTACTTTACTTTACTTTTCTTTTCTTTTCTTTTGAAGGACGATGAAGAGGCACGTGACAAGGAAGTCACATGACAGGTCACATGATGTGATGTCATAAGCCTAGAACATGGTGGAAAGATCTAGAAGATGACGTCAGGGCACATAGAGTATACATGGTGGCCTTAAGTAAGAAGTGAGGCAAACATGAGGTTGAAGCATGGACAATAGGGCAGGTCTAATTATTAGTAGCACGGACCATGAGACATTTGTATAAATAGGGCTCTAATTAAGAAGAGGCTTCTTGTTGAGTTCTCTTGTGAAATCCCACTTGATAATCCTACTTTGAGATTTTACTACTTGTGTTGTCATTTATCATTTTGATAAGTGGTAGCCACAACACTCATCATACTGTGTCCACTGGATAAAGATTTTTGGAAAGAAAGCTAGTGAAAGGATGCTGACAAGAAAGGCATAGAACTATATAATAGATTTGAAAAAGGGATTTGTACCAAGGAAAGAGAAATTTTATCTCTTATTCAGAGAAGAGAGAGAGGAAGTAAGGGAGTTTATTCAGAAGCAGACAAGAAAGGGATATATTCAACTATCAAAGTTACTACAAACTGTACCAGTGTTTTTTGTAGGAAAGAAAGACAAGAAGAAAAGAATGGTACAAGATTATTGGTATCTTAATGAGTGGATGGTAAAGAACAACTATCCATTACCACTTATTTTGGACATTATTGAGAATATTGGGACCAAGAAAGTGTTTACAAAGTTGGATCTAAGATGGGGTTATAATAATATAAGGATGAAGAAGAGAAATGAGTGGAAAGCAGACTTTACAACTCTAGGAGGGTTGTTTGAACCAATTGTCATGTTTTTTGGTTTAACAAATTCACTGGCCATATTCCAGGCCATGATAAACTAGTTGCTAAGAAACTTGATTAATACAGGAAAGGTAAGAAGCTTTATTAATAACATAATGATAGAAACAGAGAACAAAGAGGGACATGATGAATTAGTGGAAGAAGTGTTGAGGAGAATAGAATAAAAATATTTGTACATGAAGCTAGAGAAGTGTGAGTGAAAACTTAGGGAAGTGAACTTCTTAGGAGTTGTGATTGGACTGGAAGAAATAAAGATGGAGGAGGAGAAAATGAAAGCAGTGTTGGATTAGCCAGTTTCTAAGTCAGTCAAGAGCATATGAAAGTTCTTAGGGCTGGCAAATTATTATAGAAGGTTTATAAAGGATTTCACAAAGATAGCAAGGCCATTGCACAAGTCAACTAGAAAGAAATTGAAGTAGGAGTGGGGAATTAGACAAGAAAAGTCATTTGAGATGTTAAAGAAAAGGTTCAATATAGAACTGGTACTAGTGGTACCAGATTTAGATAGGAAAATGAAAATAGAAGTAGATACATCAGATTATATGATAGGAAGAGTATTGTCAATGGAGTGTAGTGATGGATGGTGGAGGCCAGTGGCATACCTTTCAAAATCTCTTAATGAGATAGAGAGAAATTATGAGATTTATGATAAGGAGATGATGGTGGCTATTAGAGGTTTAGAAAATTGGAGGCATTTATTAGAAGGTGCTAAATTCAAGTTTAAGATCTGAATAGATCACAAGAATTTGGAATATTTCATAAAGGCACAGAAATTGAATAGAAGACAAGCATGTTGAGTATTATATTTGTGAAGATTCAATTTCACTTTGAAATATGTTCTAGGTACAAAAATGGAGAATACAGATGGACTAAGCAAGATTGGAAGATTGGAACAGAGAATGATAATGAAAATCAGAAGTTAATAAAAAAAAGAGTAGGTACAAGAAATGACAGAAGTGGTAGTAAAAGGACTGGAAGCAGTATTGGTAGAAAAAATAAAAAGAGCAAGAAAAAAAGACAAGGAGGTAGTGAAAGTAGTAGAAGAAATAAAGAAATAAAGAGTCAAAGTATTGAGAGATAAGGAGTGGAAGATTGAAGGAGACTTGGTATTAAAGAAAGAAAAGGTGTATATACTAAAGAATGAGGAATTGAAGATAGAAATTATCCAGTTACATCATAACATGCTAGTAGTAGAATATAGAGGCAGATAAAAGACAACAAAGTTAGTAATGAGGAATTCCTAGTGGCTAGGAGTGACGAAGAATGTTAAAAGATATGTGGAGAGATACAATTTATGTCAGAGGATAAAAAACAGGACAGAGGCACTAGCAGGGAAATTAATGATAAATGAAGTACCAGAGAAGGTATAAATGCACCTAATAGTGGACTTTATCATGAAGTTACTATTAGTGACAGAAAAGAACACAATTTTGGTGGTGTGTGATCAGTTATTATAAATGGCACATTTTGTAGCAACTATAGAAGAAATATTAGTGAAATGTTTAGCAAGATTATTCTGAGACAATATATTGAAGTTACATGGACTATCAAAGAGTATAATAAGTGATAGAGGATCCTAGTTTGCAGTGGAGTTAACAAAGAAGCTAAATAAGATGTTAGGAATAGAAATAAAGTTGTTGATGGTGTTCTACCCACAAACAGATAGGTAGATAGAACAAATGAACCAAGAGTTTGAATAGTACTTGAGATTCTTTATAAATTATAGATAGAGAGATTGGCTGGAGTAGTTAGCAATAGCAGAGTTTGCAGTGAACAATAAGATTCATTCAGTAATAAAGATATTGTATTTTATAGCAAATTATAGAAGAGAGTTGAGAATGGGAGTGGACATTAGAATAAAAAGAAAAGTGGAGAAAGCAACAGAATTTGTGGGGAAGATGAAAAAGATTCAAGAAGAAGCAGAGGCAGCATTGAGAAAAGCATAAAAGGAAATAAAAAAACAAGCAGATAGAGGATAAAAAGAAGTAGAATAATGGAAGAAAGGAGATAAAGTAATGTTAAGCACAAGAGATCTGGTGTTTAAGGAGAGACCAGTGAAAAAACTAACAGAAAAATATATAAGGCCATACATAGTAGAGAAAGTAGTATCAAAAAACATGGTAAAGTTAAAACTGCTAGCCTTTATGAGAATTCATTCTGTAATAAATATCAGTAGGGTGGTGAAGTATAGGAAACTAGTAAAGGGGCAGAAAGTAGAAGAACCAAAACTAGTTGAAGTTGACAGAGTGAAGGAATGGGAAGTTAAAAAAATTCTAAATAAAATAAAATAATAAGAAGTAATAAAGTATTTAGTGTACTGGAAGGGATTCACTACAGAAAACAATACATGGGAGAAGAAAAAAGACTTAGAAGATGTGAAAGAGTTAGTAGATGAGTTTGAAGGGAGAATAAGTATAGAAGTAAGATAACAAAAGAGATTACAAAAAGTATGGAAAGTAAAGTTAAATATAAATATAAAGGAGTTTAGAAAAAATGAATTACTGGTGAAGTATACAGTGAGAATTATGTTTGGATAGGATAACAGAAAGTTTAAAGATGAGTATTTGAAGAAGTTGGAGAGAAACTAGGAAAGATAGAAGTTAGTTTCTCTGAAGAAAATATCTTAAAGAGAGAATGATGTTAGAGTTGTAAACAATAGACTTTATTTTATTTTTGGTTTTTTTTTCATTTATTTAACTTAAGGTTAGGGTTTAATGTATAAATACTATCACAGTTATATATTACACAATCATGTGTTATAGAAGAATATAGAAGGTTCTAGAATAATAATATTATACCATATATTAATAGTATGTAATATGTATAGCCTTTAGAATAGACTAAATTTTGTGTAGCACAGATCATTAGTCTAGTATATTTACTTTTACTTTAAGACTTAAGTCTTAACACTTTGTTACAAAGAGTTTTGTAAAAATTACAAGAGAACTTAGCAAGGAGTTCTCAATGTATTTTTACACTATATATACTACTAACACATGGTTTGTGCTAAAAATAAATAAATAACTCTACCCTAAGGTTTATGTATCATTCATAAATATACCACAAGATTAATATGCTATAAATACATGTCTTAATATTATTCCTTCTAGTTCTCTCTATAATATTCTAGACTTATAATATAATATCATGTTATGTGTTATGTGATCATGGTCACATGCCTCTTTATCACCAAAGAAATAAAAAATATAAGAGTTTAAGCATACTATAATACTTTCTAGTGCAACTTTGTTTGTGAGAGCCAGTCTACTAGTTATGGAGATATAAGTTAAATAAAGTTTATGATAATAATATATATTAAGAAGTATAATAGTTAGAATCAAAACATCACATGATACAAAGAAAAATATAAAAGGTTTTAGAATAGATAATATATACAAACTGTTAGAGTAACTGGGTAGAAAAGCAAATACTTTAAATCTCCAGAAAATTCTGAGTTTATTACGTAAGAAATACTAAATTATATACTTATCTCCAGGAAATTTTAAAAGAATAGAATGGGAATTTCTAAAGGTGGTGGCTACTCTATATAATAACATGTCTATTTTAATATGTCAGAATTCTATTTATATAAGCAGAGAATAATAATACTTAAGTGATCAGAAAAAGTTTAGAATGAAGAGACTGAATTGAAAGAGAGCTATAGAGTATTATAGAAGAGTAAGAGAATACTAGAAAGAGAAGTTAGATAATATATTCAGATAGTTAGGAGTATTAGTATATAGCTTGAAAAAGTCTAGAGCATAGAAAAGCAGATAAGCAGATGAATGTTAGAGTTGAAGATAATATCACAAAATGTTACATGATGTGAAATAGTGTTACAGATCTATTGCAAGTTACTATTATATAATCATATGTTACAAAAAATATTATAAAAGACTCTGGAACAATGATATTATATAATATATATTAATCTTAAGGCAAATATATGCTCTTTAGGGTAGGCTAGATTAGTGTAGTATGGACTATGAGCCCAGTATAGATAAGGTAGACAAATTATACTTAGGAACTTTATCAAGTTCTCTTATATTATCTAATACAAGATTATTCTTTTGCTTTTATACTTAAGTCTAAGTTCATAATATTAGAACTCAATATTCATTTCTGAGACTGTCCAGTTCAGAGACTTCTCTACATATTTTCTCTACTCTCTTATTATCCTTGATTAGAAGTAACACTGCTCTTTAGTTAAGAAGAATAGCTTTTAGACTTAAGGAGTATACTAGCTAGATAAAAAAATCTAGCCATCTATATTGCATTAAATCCCACTGATACCTTGTAGACATATAACCTTGTATAGATATAGTAAATAGTATTTTTTATGTAGTAGCTTTGTAATACAGTATCTCTTTATAACCTATCTATATAAAAGAATAATAATGGCTTTTAAAGTATTATCTAGAGTAAAATGATCTTCTTAGGTCAAAATTGTTTACAATTTAATTAGGGCAGTATTTGGTGGTCTAGATAGTCAGTAGATAGTGTGAGATGAACAAAGAGAGTATTGCTGGTATCTACTGAAATTAATTCAAGTTTGAAGTATAATTCTAAGAGGAAGACTAGCACTAGCTCTACCTTACCTTTTTATACATTCTCATCTCATACACCACCATTGTTGTGGCAACTACTAGACTAATGTCCAATAGCAGCACAAGCAATAAATCTCAAAGGTAGATATCTAGTGGGGAACACAAGTTGTGTAATTCACAAGAGAACTCAACAGGGAACCACAACAGTATTCTACTGACTATTTATATGTCTATCCATGGTCCATGCTATGACTGTACATCATCCTACCCTAATGTCCATGCCCTGTCCTCATGTCCATTACTAATTTACCTCATGTTCTATTACTCATCCACCATGCATCTACCTTAAGGCCAGCATGCCTCATACATGTGCCCTGATGTCATACCCTAAACCCTACTCTTCATCTCCATTATTCATGCATGCACCATGTGTACACCATGAGGAAACCATGTTCCTTGATGTCACTCCATCTCTAGACTCTTCCTGATCCTTCTAAACTGCTCTAGACTACTCTAAGCCCTATGATGTAATGTCATGTGACTTCCCAGTCATGTGCCTTCTCTCTCTCATTGTAGACTAATAATATAACTACTATCTATATCTTATCTCTGTCCTTACCAAAGTCTGTCCACACTTTATCATCTTATAACAACCATCACAATTATTATTACCTATCTCAATTGATTTACTCTCTCTTATTACTACAGATGCTAATAGCTCAAGCAGAACTAGAAGAAGAAGAATTAGTAGTAATTCTCTAATCCAACACTAAATCAAATATAAAAGTGGCTAAGCCACAAATGTTCAATAAGAAGGTAGGAAAGATATCAGGATTTTTGATAGCATGCAGGTTGTATATATCAGAATGAAAATGAGAAATATAGTAGTAGAGGAGCAGGTACAGTAGGTATTGTTATATGTATAAGATGGATTAGCAGATATTTGGAAAAAGAATGTAATAGAAGATTTGAAAAAAGAACTTTTGAATTATAAAACAGTAGAGAAACTTTTGGCAGATCTAAAGAAAGAATTTGGAGGATGAAACAATGAAAGTAACAGAATTGAAGAAGGTAGAGCAGGGAAGTAGAATAATGGAGGAGTTTGTGCAGGAGTTTAGAAGGATAGCAAGAGGAAGTGGATATGAAGAAAGACTATTAATTGAAGAATTTAAGAGAGAAATGAATGAGATGATCAGGAGAAAGCTCATGTAGGCATAAAGGCCTCCAAGAAGCATAGAGCAGTAGTATCAGAGGGTAGTAAATTTGGACAGACATTGAAGAAAAAGTAGAAGAGAAGAAGAAAGATTAAGAGGAAGGAAGGAAATAAGAGTTCAAGCTTCAAGGTTGAACATACCAAAAAATGCTAGTGGGGCACAAGAACAACAATTTCCTCAGCCCCATGTTTGGCCAAAGAGACAGAAAGTCCAATAGTAGATACTAACAGG